>Ga0164318_10000176_pt1 | contig 41135 bp, 45 predicted proteins | sample GuaBasSedimGuay9_FD_113734 | JGI IMG/M metagenome (GOLD analysis project Ga0164318, IMG submission 113734) | Subseafloor sediment microbial communities from Guaymas Basin, Gulf of California, Mexico - Guay9, Core 4571-4, 0-3 cm | ecosystem: Environmental > Aquatic > Marine > Hydrothermal vents... | reverse complement strand
GAGGAAGAAAATGATTTAGGGAGAGTCTTAAGAGACGGAGAAGGAAAGGTTGAAAAAATTATAGAAAAAATTAACTTAAGGAAAAAATCGAGAGAAGTCAACAGCGGTATCTATTGTTTTAAGAAAGGAGTACTTAAGGAAGCTCTTTCTCAGATAAATATGGATAAAAGAAAAAAGGAGTATTTTTTGACTCAGGTAATAGAGATTCTTTATAAAAAAGGAGCAAAAATTTCTACCTATTCTTTAAAAGATAATAGAGAAATTTTAGGAGTAAATACATTGGAGGATTTTTCTCAAGTATATAAAATACTTAATCAAAGATTTATTCAGAATGCATTAAAGAAAGGTGTAAAAATTATTGACCCGGATACTACCTTTTTAAGTTACGATGCAAAAATTGGAAAGAATTCAATAATTTACCCCTTTACCTTTATTGAAAAAAATGTTATAATTGGCGACAATTGTGTAGTTGGACCCTTTGCTCATATAAGAGAGAATACAATAATTAAAAAAGGAGCCCAAATTGGTAATTTTGCAGAGATTAATCGTTCTTATATAGGAGAAGAGAGTAAAGTTAAACATTTCAGTTACCTGGGAGATGCATACTTGGAGAAGAAAGTAAATATCGGTGCAGGAACAGTTACCGCTAATTATGATGGGGAGAGAAAGAATAAAACTTATATTGGAAAAGAAGCTTTTATTGGTTCAGATACAATTTTGGTCGCTCCTTTAAAGATAGGGAAAAAAGCTTTAACCGGAGCAGGGGCAGTAGTTACCAAAAATGTGAAGAGCAATACAATTGTAGTGGGAGTTCCTGCAAGGGTTCTTAGGAAGAAGAGGTGAGAATGTTAGTTTTTAGCGGGAATGCAAATCCCAAACTGGCAAAAAAAATTTGCACCTATCTTAAGATAAAATTAGGAAGAGCATTGGTCTCTCGATTTAGCGACGGAGAGGTGAGGGTAAAGATAGAAGATAACGTAAGAGGTAAAGATGTTTTTGTAGTTCAGCCCACTTCTCCTCCCGTAAATGAGAACCTTATGGAGCTTCTTATTATGCTTGATGCCTTAAAAAGAGCCTCGGCAAGAAGAATTACTGCTGTAATTCCTTATTTTGGCTATGCTCGCCAAGATAGAAAAGACCAACCCCGTGTTCCTATTACTGCAAAGTTGGTAGCCAATCTTTTGACTATTGCTGGAGCAGATCGTATTCTTACCTTAGACCTTCATGCGGGACAAATTCAGGGATTTTTTGATATTCCCTTGGATCATCTGTATGCCGTGAATGTATTTATTGAGTATTTTAAAAGAATAAAGATAAATAATAACCTTGTGGTGGTTTCTCCTGATGTGGGAGGGATAAAGATGGCACGTGCTTATGCCAAAAGATTTAAAGCAGCTCTGGCGATTGTGGATAAAAGAAGAAATTCTCCGGATTCTACAGAGGTGATGCATATTTTGGGAGAAGTGAAAGGTAAAAATGCGGTTTTGGTTGACGACCTTATTGCTACGGGTGGTTCTTTAGTTGAAGCAGCAAAAGTATTGAAAGAGAAGGGAGCAAAGAAAATTTATGCCTGTGTTACCCACGGGGTATTATCGGCAAATGCTGTGGAGAAACTGGAGAATTCTCCCATAGATTTTTTGGTGATTACCGATTCCATTGAGCTGGCTCCTCAGAAAAAAAACAAAAGGATTAAGGTGGTTTCAGTTGCTTCTTTATTTGCTGAGGCGATAAAAAGAATACACTTGGAGGAGTCTATTAGTATTCTTTTTGATTTTATAAAAAGTTAGCAGAATATGGAAAAGGTTACGGTTAAAGGATTTAGAAGAGAAAAGACAGGCAAACAAGCTACAAAAAGATTAAGAAGGGAAAAATTTCTGCCAGCAATTATTTACGGAAGAGATATTAATTTACCCATTAAGATTCCTCAATCAGAATTGAAACTTCTTAAAAAGCATCATTTTAGTGAGGCTATGCTTGTAGAGATTGTTATGGATGATTCTTCCAAGATAGAATGTATTATTAAAGATGTTCAGTATCATCCTTTGGATGAGGAAGTAATTCATTTGGACCTTATGAGAGTTTTCCTTAAGGAAAAGGTAAGAGTTAGAGTCCCTTTAGAGATAAAAGGAGAAGAAAATATTAAAGAAGCGGTAGTAGAACAGATGATGTGGGAGATAGAGATAGAGGCCTTACCTTTAGAGATTCCTGAGAAGATAACAGTAGATATTTCCTCTTTAAAGATAGGTGATTCTTTCCATGTAAAGGATTTAAAATTGGAAAAAATTAAAATAGTAAGTGATCCTGAGGGTACGATAGTTACTATTCTGGGTAAAGAGGAGCAAGCTGAGGAAGTTTCTGAAGAGGTAAGCGAGGAAGAAAAAGAACCAGAAGTAATTAAAGAGAAGAAAAAGGCAGAATCTGAAGAGGAGAGTTGAAAATTATTTTAGGCTTAGGTAATCCTACACTCTCTTACAGTAAAACCCGTCATAATATAGGAGCAATGGTGGTGGGAAGGATAGCTTATAAAAAGAGATTAAAGTTTAAAAAACAGAAAAAAATGAAAGCAGAGATAGCTAGCTTTCAAGATAATGATTTAATTTTAGCCAAGCCTTTAGTATTTATGAATGAATCTTATCTTACTGTGGAAAGATTGCTTTCTTATTATAAAACTCCTTTGGATAGTCTTTTGGTGGTTTATGACGATATGGATATTCCTTTGGGAAGGATAAAATTTTCTTGTAGAGGTTCTTCCGCAGGGCATAAAGGAATAGGTTCAATTATCGATTTTTTAGAAAGAAAAGATATTATCCGGTTAAGAATAGGAATTTCTCATCCGGAAGATGATGATGTTGTGGGGTATGTTCTCTCAGAGTTTTCTGAAGAGGAGAAAGAAGATTTGGAAGATGTTTTGGAATTAAGTGCACAGGCTTGTTTAGATTGGGCAAAGTTCGGTTTAAGTTACGTTATGCAGAGATATAATCGGAGGAATTGAATATGGAAAGAAGTTACGAAACTATGCTGATTATAAGGCCTGATCTTTCTCAAGAAGAAAAAGAAAAAGTTTTTGAAAAGTTAAAAAGAAAAATATCTGATTTGGGAGGGAAAATTTTTGAGGCAAAGATTTGGGCGGAAAGAAATTTTATGTATCCTTTACGTTTGCGAGGAGCAGAGAAGAAGAAATTTAATAGGGGAGTTTATTATCTTCTTAGGTTTTCTTTAGATGTGGAAAAAATGCCTGATTTTAAGGAGACGATTCGTTTAGAAGAAAATATTTTACGCAATCTTATTATAAGAAGAGATGGTTAATTTGAATAAAGTATTTTTAGTGGGAAACTTAACCGCTGATCCCCAGCTGCGTTATACTCCGTCAGGTACTGCGGTAATTACTTTAAGGATTGCGGTAAACACTCCTTTTAAGGATAAAAATGGAGAGGCAAAAAGAGATACCTGTTTTATAAATGTAGTAGTATGGGGGAAGTCCGCTGAGATATGCAATCAATATCTTCAGAAGGGAAGAGCAGTATTTGTTGAAGGGAGGCTTCAGTCAAGAAGTTGGCAAGATAGTGAGGGGAAAAAAAGAACAACGATTGATGTAAGAGCACAAAGAGTGCAATTTATGCCTCCTTTACATAGGGGAGAGGTAACTTCACTGGATTTAGATAATTTAGAGGAAGAGATGCCGAAATTGGATGAGGAGGGAGCTTTATAATGGCTAAAAAAAAGATCAGACAGATTAAATTTAAAAAGAGATGTGTATTTTGCAAGAAAGGATTAGAGATTGATTATAAGGAAATTGAACTACTCTCCCGTTATCTTTCCTCTAAAGGGAAGATAATTTCTCGCAGGATTTCGGGAAATTGTGCCAAGCACCAACGGAAACTAGCTCGAGAAATTAAAAGAGCTCGCTTTTTGGCGCTTTTACCTTACCTGGCGAAGTAGAGATGAAAATAATTCTTCTTAAAGAAGTAAAACGTTTGGGAAGAGAAGGTGATATTGTGGAAGTAAAAGATGGTTATGCACGTAATTATCTTATTCCTTATGGATTTGCCTGGCGAGCCAATAAAGAAAGTTTAAAGAAATTTGAAGAGCTAAAAAAGAGAAAAGAAAAGATTTTAGAGAGAAAAAGAAAACTTGCTTTAAAACTTAAAGAGAGATTGGAGAAAGTTTCCTTAACTCTTCAAGTAGAGGCGAAGGAAGACGAGGTTCTCTATGGTTCTATCGGGGAAGTTCAAATTAGGGAAGCTCTTAAAGAAGAAGGAATAGAGATAGAGAAAGATAAGATTAAACTGGAGGAGCCAATAAAAAAATTAGGTGTCTATAAAGTAGAGATAGCACTGGAGAAAGATATTAATGCTTTTGTTCGTGTATGGGTAGTCAAAAAGTAACCTCTCTATCTTCGGAATTAGAAAAAATCCCTCCTCAAAATATTGAGGCAGAGATGGCGGTTTTAGGAGCAATGCTTATTAATGAGGAAGCTATCTTGGAGGTAATAGAGATAGTTGGGGAGGAGGATTTTTATAAAGAGGAACACAGAATTATTTTCTCTTCTATAGTCTCTTTGTTTGATGCAAGGAAAAAAGCAGATATTCTTACTGTTTCAGAAGAATTAAGCAGGAAAAAACTTTTAGAGAAAGTAGGAGGAGCTACTTATTTAACTACTCTGGCTGATTTTGTCCCTTCTTCCATTAATGTAGGATATTATGCGCGTATTGTTAGAGAAAAAGGGATCCTGCGGTCTTTAATAAATAATGCCCATAAGATTTTATCCTTAGCTTATAAAGAAGAGGAAGAGGTAAATTCTATTCTTGACAAAGCAGAAAAATTAATCTTTGAGATAAGTGATGCACGAGTTGAGGGGGGATATACTCATATTAAAGAGATTCTTAAAGAAAGTATTGAGGTGATTGAATCTCTTTACTATAAGAAATCTCATATTACAGGAATCCCTACCGGCTTTGTCGATTTTGATATAAAAACAGCAGGTTTACAAAAAGGCGATTTTATTGTTGTTGCTGGACGCCCCAGTATGGGTAAAAGCGCATTTGTAAGTAATATTATTGAATATGCAGGGGTTGAGGAGGGTTTACCGGTAGCTTTTTTTAGTCTGGAGATGTCCCGCCAGCAGCTTATTCAGAGAATGTTATGTTCTCAGGCTAAAGTGGATATCCATAAACTAAGAACGGGGTTTCTCTCTCCCAGTGAATGGCCTCTTCTTACCTCTGCTGCCGGAAAGTTGTCGGGCGCTCCCATTTATATCGATGATACACCCTTGATGAATATATTTGAAGTGAGAGCAAAAGCAAGAAGATTAAAGGCTCATCATGATATAAAACTTTTGGTTATTGATTATCTTCAGATGATGCGTACACTAGGAAGAAAGGAATCAAGACAACAGGAAATTTCTGAAGTCTCTCGAGCCTTAAAAGCATTAGCCAAAGAATTAGATATTCCTTTGATTGCTGTAAGTCAATTGTCACGAGCGGTAGAAACACGCGCGGATCATCGCCCTCAGCTTTCTGATTTGAGAGAATCAGGGGCAATTGAGCAGGATGCGGATGTGGTAGTGTTACTTCTGCGGGAAGAGTACTATAATCCTACCCCGGAGAATAAAGGAATTGCTGAAGTTATTATTGCTAAACAAAGAAACGGTCCGGTAGGAAGCGTTTTCTTGGGATTTATAAAAGAATATATGAAGTTTGTTAATCTTTCCAAGGTAAGAGAAGATTGACTTTGTGTTTTGAGGAAGGTATAATTAAACAAATGAGAAAATTATTTTTTTTTATTTTTTCTTTTGTATTTTTCCCCATTGCTTTTTCTCAAAATAATCTTATTGTTCGCATAGAAATCGAAGGCAACAAGATCATTAGCCGTTCCAAAATAGTTTCTTCCCTTAAAACAAAAGTAGGTCAACTCTATAGAGAAACAGTTATGAATCAAGATGTGAAATCACTAATGGATTTAGGATATTTTGAGAAAGTAGAAGCAGAGAGGATAGATACTCCTGAAGGAGTCATAGTTAAATTTAAAGTAAAGGAGATGCCTGTAGTTAAAAAAATTATTATTGAAGGAACCCGTTATGTAAGAAGAAGAAGGATACTGGAGATTATGGGGATAAAAGAGGGAACTTTTTTAGACGAGCTTAAAGTAAAAGAGGCACTGAAGAAGATAAAGGAGTTTTATTCTCAGAAAGGTTTTTCCCGGATAGATGTGGAGTATTCTTTAGACATAGATAAAAAGAATAATCAGGCTTTTCTAAAAATAATGATAAAAGAAGGAAAAATTCTTAAAGTAAGAAAGATAATCATAAAAGGAAATAAGAGCTTTTCTGCAAAAAGAATAAAAAAACTTATGCGTACCAAAAAAGCGTGGCTGCTGGGGAGAGGAATATTTAAAAAAGAGACTTTGGAGGATGATGTTGAGCGAATTAAAGATTTCTATAGAAAGAATGGTTTTGCCGATATAAAGGTAAATTATGCCTGGGATTATCTGGCAGGAGGAGTTTTTGTTACTATTAATATTGAGGAGGGTCCGCAGTATCTTATAGGAGAGATAAAGATTGAAGGGAATAAAGAAATATCTTCTTCCCAGATTTATAAGTCAATTTCTCTTGAAAAGGAGGATGTCTATACCGAAGAAAGGATTAAAGAGCAAGTAGGAAAAATCCAATCTTTATATTTCGATAAAGGTTATATATTTGCCCAGGTAACTCCTTTAACTTATTTTAATCCTCAGACAGAAAAAGTGGATGTTGCATTTAAAATTGTCGAAAATGAAGTTAATTATGTAGAGGAAATAATTATTCAAGGAAATGAGAAAACAAAAGATAAAGTGATTAGAAGAGAATTAAGAATTTATCCGGGAGATAGATTTAGTGGAGAAAAAATAAGAAAGTCAAAAAGACGCCTGGAGAATTTAGGTTTTTTTGAAGAGATAGGTTTTGATACCCATCCTACTTCCCGTCCTAACTGGCAAAAGTTGATTGTGGAAGTTAAAGAGAAAAAGACAGGTTATTTAAGTTTTGGGGGAGGTTATTCCTCGGTGGATAAATTGGTTGGCTTTGTTGAGCTAAGACAGCGTAATTTTGACTACCGTAACTGGAAGACTTTTACCGGGGCTGGTCAAGATTTGAGTTTGTATATAAGCAGCGGAACTCTTACAGAGACTTATGAGTTAAGTTTTACAGAGCCTTGGATATTTGACTATCCTGTTTCTTTCGGCTTTGATGGATATAAAAAAGGTCATGAGAGAGAAGGAGATGTAGGGTATGGCTATGAGGTGGAGGCAAAAGGAGGAAGATTAAGATTGGGGAAAGAATTTAATGATTATTTAAAAGGAGGGATTTCTTATCGATTGGAGAATGTGGAGATTAAAGATGTGCCTTCTGAGGCAACGTCAGATTTAAAGGAGGAAGAAGGAAAAGCGGATTTAAGTAGTGTAGAGATGAGTCTTGGCTGGGATAAGAGAGATAATGTCTTTGACCCTTCTCAGGGTTTTTATACCTCCTTATCTTTTCAAATTACAGGAGGGTTCTTGGGAGGAGATAAAGATTTCTTAAAGAGTTTGTTTCGTTTCAGTAAATACATCTCTGTAAAGAAGCGTTCAGTTTTAGAATTTAAATTAAGGGCAGGAATAGCCTATCCTTTTTCGGATACTGAGAAGGTCCCTATCTATGAGAGATTCTTTGCCGGAGGAGCAAGTACTATTCGGGGGTATCATGAGAGAAAAGTAGGTCCTATTGATTCGGTAACAGAAGATCCTGTGGGAGGAGAGGCGCTTTTTATTGTTAATCTGGAGTATGTTTATGCTTTAAATAAATTTTTAAGAGTAGCAGCTTTCTTTGATAGTGGAAATGTGTGGAGAGAGAGAAGTGATTTTTTAAGTGGAGGAGTTAAATCCAGTATAGGGGCAGGTTTAAGGCTTAAGACGCCTATTGGACCGATAAGTTTGGATTATGGATGGCCTCTTAATAAAGAGCCAGGAGAGGAGAAAAAAGCAGGAAGGTTTCACTTCAGTATAAGTAGAGGGTTTTAATCTAAAGAAAGGAGCTCTGATGAAGAGAATAAAAAAGGGAATTTTGTTATTGATTTTTCTATTTACGAATTCAGCTGTAGTTTATTCCCAAAATTTGAAGATTGGATATGTAGATATTTTTAAAATCTTCAATCAATACAAAAAAACTCAAGATTATGACAGGATGTTAGAGAATGAGAGAAATGAAAAAGAGAAACTCCTGGAAGAAAAGAAAGAAGAAATAAAGAAAATGCAGGAAAAATTGAGCCTTTTAAGTAAAAAAGAACAAGAAAAACAACGTACCCAGATTACTAAAAAAGCGGATGAATATCGTAAGATGGAAAGACAATTTTTCTTGGATTTAAAGAAGGAAAGAGATGAGAAAATGAGAGAGATTGTAGAGGATATAAATCGTGTGGTTAAAGAATATGGAAAGAAGAATGGTTATAAGTTTATCTTTAATAAAGGGGCTATTCTTTATGGAGAAGAGGGAGCGGATTTGACAATGACCATTTTAAAAATAGTGAATCAAAATTATAAGAGATGAAAATTACCTTAAAAAAGATAGCTGAAATAATTAATGGAGAATTGGTCGGAAATCCAGAGATAGTAATTACCGGCATCTCGGGAATAAAAGAGGCAAAAGAGGGGGATATTACATTTTTGGCTAACCCTAAGTATTTCTCTTTGATGAAGACAACAAAAGCTTCTGCAGTTATAACTTCAAAAGAGATTGAATATGCCAACAAGCCGATTATTCGTACGGATAACCCTTCTTTAGCTTTTACTAAAGTTGTAAGTTTAGTTGCTCCTCCAGATACTCATCATCCTAAAGGAATTCATCCTACAGCAATAATTGCACAAAGTGCAAAGTTAGGGGAAAATGTAGCGGTAGGAGCTTATACGATTATTGAAGAAGATGTAGAGATTGGTGATGATTCTATAATTTATGGAAATTGTTACATTGGGTATAAGACTAAAATTGGTAAGAAGTGTTTAATCTATCCTTGTGTTTCTATAAGAGAAAGAATCGAGATAGGCAATCGTGTAATTATCCATTCCGGAGCCGTTATTGGCAGTGACGGCTTTGGATTTGCTACGGTTAAAGGGGTAAGAGAGAAGATACCTCAGATTGGGATTGTAGTTATTGGTGATGATGTAGAAATTGGGGCAAATGTAACCATTGATCGTGCTCGTTTTGATAAAACGGTTATAGGGAAAGGGACGAAGATAGATAATCTGGTGCAGATTGCTCATAATGTAGTGATAGGAGAAAACTGTATTATTGTTGCTCAGGCAGGTATTTCCGGAAGCACGACTATAGGAGAAGGTACAATTTTGGCTGGTCAGGCAGGAGTGGTAGGGCATATTCATATAGGAGAGGGAGCAGTGGTTGCTGCTCAGGCAGGAGTAACAAAGTCTGTTCCTCCTCATACGAAAGTTTCTGGATATCCGGCAAAGCCTCATAATATAGCCCGACGCGTCAATGCTTGTATTCAGAGGTTGCCTCAGCTTTATAAAAAGATAAAAGAGTTAGAAGAGGAAATAGAGAGATTAAAAAGATATGTAAAAGATGGAAAAGCAAAAGACAATTCAGGATAAAATTACTCTTGAGGGAGTAGGGCTTCATACAGGGAAAAAAGTAAAGATAGAGTTTTTACCTGCTTCTGTTAACAGTGGAATTTTTTTTGTCCGTCGAGACTTAAGTTCTCATCCTATAATCAAGGCAGATTATTATTCAGTAGTGGACCCTGAAATATTTCCTCGACGCACTTCTGTCGGAGAGAATTCTGTCTATATCCATACAATTGAGCATCTTATGGCTGCTTTACATATTTTGGGAATTGATAATTTAAGAATTGATATCTGGGGAGAGGAAATTCCCGGAATGGATGGAAGTGCTAAGGATTTTGTTGAATGTTTAAAAAAAGCAGGGATTGTGGAGCAGTCCTTGTCTCGTAGATACCTATCTATAAAAGAACCCTTGTGGGTTCAGGAGGAAGATGCTTCTCTTTGTGTATTGCCTTATCCCTCTTTAAGAATCGCTTATACTTTAAAGTATAATAATCCTTTAATTAATACGGATTACTTAGACATAAATTTAGATGGAAAGTATGAAACAGATATTCATCAAGCGCGAACATTTTGTCTTGAGGAGGAAGTAAAATCTCTTTTGGAGATGGGCTTGGGAAAGGGTTCTAACTATGAAAATACTTTAGTGGTTTCCTCAGATAAGGTAGTTAATAACCAGTTAAGAGTTCCCAATGAATTCGTGAAACATAAAGTTTTGGATCTTCTGGGAGATTTGTATTTGGCTGGTCCCCTTAAAGGATATGTGATTGCGATAAGAAGTGGCCATAATCTCAATATTAAATTAGTCAAAAGGATTAAAGAATATTACAGAAATATCACTTCAGGAGGAGTTAGTTCTTTTGGCGATTTTTTCCCCCAGAAAGAGGAGATTTCTGTGGAAGAGATAATGAAGATATTGCCTCATCGTTATCCTTTCTTGTTGGTAGATAAGATTCTTTGTTTAGAGCCGGGCAAAAAAGCGGTGGGAGTAAAGAATGTGACTATTAATGATTATTTTTTTAAAGGGCATTTTCCCTCGCGTCCCGTTATGCCGGGGGTGTTAATTATTGAGGCGATGGCACAGGTAGGGGGAGTTCTTATGCTTGCGGATCAGAAAAACCGAGGAAAACTTGCTTATTTTATGGCTGCTGATAAGGTAAAATTTAGAAAGACAGTTATCCCAGGAGATCAACTTGTAATTGAGGTGATTTGTGGTAAAATAAAAACGAGGACAGGTGTGGTTTATACAAAAGCATTTGTGAGAGGGAAAATAGTTGCGGAAGCTGAGCTTATTTTTTCCCTTGTTGATTCTTGAGATGGAAGATTTTTTAAGGATATGGATGAAATTAGATTTGGAAGAGATAAAAAATCATCTTTTGGTAGTAGGAGAACTTTCTGGAGAGTGTTTTTCCTGTCATAAAGTAGGGATAAAGATTGGAGAGAAAAAATGTCCTCAGTGTAAGAAGGAGTTTAAATATATAGGATTTCGTCGAAAAGCGGATGCTTTTTTAGTAAGAAAGTTTAAAAAATTGTATTCTGAGGCAGAGTTTATTGATTTTGGAGATTTCAAGAAAGCGTTTTCAAAAAAAGAAGTAAAAAGGATTTTAAATTTTTAGATGAGAAACTTCTTCACTCTCTTAGAGATACTTGTTGCTACCTTTATTGTGATGGTTATTTTTGCCGCGATAATAGCAGTATTTGCAAATATAAGAGGTACAGTCCGTTTTGCAGAAGATGTTTTTGAGGGTGCTCTTTTAGCAGAGAGTAATCTAAATGCTCTTTTTTCTGAGGTAAGAGAAGATACCTGGGATAGCGGAGCACTCTCCTTAGGTTCGTATGATTTGGGTTCCTTAGGAAAATATAGCTTAAGCTATAACGTAGAACCTGTAACTGTAACCGGTCAGGAGTGTCGCAAAGTGACTTTTAACATAAGCTGGTGATGAGAAAGATAATGACTTTGGTGGAGTTGATTATTGCCGTTTCTTTGTTGGGGTTGGTAGTTCTGGCAGTGGGAACGTTTGAGGTGGCGGCTTTGAAGATGTATAAAAGACAGGATTATCGTGGTGAGGTTTTAGCTGATATTTCTTCTATTATTCATCATCTTGACAAGCGTTTAAGGGAAGCGATAGGAGATGTAGCAGATACAGATAATGTAGGAATAAGTGTAAACTGGCAGGCAGATATATCAGCTTGTAACTTCAATAATTGTTATGTGGATATAAGAAATGATTTAAGTAAAACTCCTTCAGATTATAGTGATGATACTATAAGAAGGTATGCATATAATTATTCTCTGCATACCGTAAGGTTCTATCCGGATGCATCCAACCTTAATCATTATACTGACCTATCTTCTCGAATTGTGGATTGTAAATTTTCTTTTGATACCTCGCAAGGAGTATTTAAAATTGAAGCTTTAAAAGGAAGATATCTACCTGATGAGGATGTTTCTGCGAAGAATCCGGAAGTTAGTATACCTTCAGTAAATTTGTTTTCCTTCTCCCATTCTCTAAATTAAGGAGGTGAAAATGAAGGTGGTAAAAACAGAAGAAATTTTTTTGGTTACTTCAAATGAAGTAGGGAAATTGGCTCAGATAACAGGGGTTATTGCGCAAAAAAATATAAATATTCGCACAATCTGTGCTTACGTTAGAGACAATCAAGCCATATTTAGGATAATTACTTCAGATAATTTAAGAGCAAAAGAAGTTCTCTCTCAAGACCATAATGTAGAGCTTAAAGAAGTAGTTTTAGTTGAGCTTCCTGATGAGATAGGTCAGCTTCATAAGTTGGGAGGGAAACTCAAAGAAGAAGGTATTGATTTAGAATATATCTACGGCACAACATCTTCTTCTCAGGTAGCTACTTTGATTTTTTCTTCTAATGATAATGAGAAAGCACTTAAAATCTTGTCTAACTTATAACTAATACTGAGTTTTTCCCTCCATAGGGGTCATCTTCCTGAAAGGGATTGAGGGGATCAGCAATCCATCGGTTAGCAGCCAGAAATTTATAGTGATACTTTCCCTTTTTAAGAGGAAAATTTAAGAACCAACTTTCCTCGTCTGCTTTTTTCATTTTATACTCTTCATCTTTCTGCCAACGATTAAAGTCGCCTACTATATAGACATTATTAATATCCTTTCCTTTAAAGAAAAAATAAGCCCATCCTTTATCTTGAGTAAGATTTATAATCTCTTCAGAAAGAGTTTTATAATCTTTTGCCCCACGAGATAAAGGCTTGTATTCAAAAATGCTTAATCCTTTAAAGGAGGCTTCTCTTAAACTTATATTCGTTCTAATTACTGTATTAAGAATGTTCCCTTTTAGTTCTTTTTTCATCTTTTCTACGAAATACAGAGAAAATTTAGCACGTTTATCAAGCTGAGTTATAAGATAATAAGGAGTAATTTTTTTACCCATCTTTTCTTCAACTAAATTTAGCACTTGCAGAAGGCTTTTTAGTGCTTTCAGAGAAAAAGGACACACCAAAAGGGGGATAAGAAGGTGTGAACTGGCCACAATGGCATTAAGAGAGAGAAGGCCCAAGTTGGGAGGACAATCAATAATAACATAATCGTAAGAAAAGGAATTTTGGGAGAGAATCTTATAAAGGAAAAATAGACGATCAGGAAATTGATTTATTTTGTGTTCCCACACACTTAAGCTGAGTCGGGAAGATAGAATAAAAAGATTATCGTTTCTTCTTTGGGCAAACTCTTCTATCCTGCAATTTCCCGCTAATGAGGCTTCAAACAACTTTACGATACCTTTATCATCATTATTCTTAATTCCCAGATAAAAAGTAGAATGAGCCTGAGGGTCCAAATCAATTAAAAGAGTTTTGTATTTCTTACTTAAAGCAAAGGAGAGGTTCGCGCTGGTGGTAGTTTTCCCGCAGCCTCCCTTCTGGTTAACTACAGTAATGACATTCATTCTACCTCCTTTTCTTTAAGTTTTATATCTTCAATCAGTAAAGAGACAGGGTTTCTCCTCAGATTATAAAAAGTTAATCTTATTTGTTTTATCTTAGAAAAATTTGTTAGGGAAGAACGACTTTCAAGGTTAACAAGAACAACTGCTGAGTTTGGGGCTTCCTTAGAATGATAGGCAATCTTTTTTTTATAAGGAGTAAGGACATTGGAATAATATTTTTCGTCTCTTACCACACATATTAGTTCTAATTTAGGTGAGGAATGTGTTAAAAATTTAAGATGAAGACAGAGAAAATTATTTTCTAAATCTATCGGTTTCTTTGTATTGAGGATTAATTCTTGCGGCCTGTTATAAGAAAGAGGAAGGTATATTGTTCCTTGGGAGAATCTTATTTTTTCTTGAGAGGTAGAGAATTTTATTGATTTTAGAAATTTGTTAGTAAGTAAGCTCAATTTAGGTTTTTTAAGATAGGGAAGAAGAAGTATTCTATAATGTTGAAAAAAGAGGAATGCACTGCCTAAGAGTATTAAGCAACCAGTAAGGATAAAAAATATATGTTTTTTCTTTTTTTTTGGAGGTTTTGAAAAAAAAATCTCTTCAATTTTTTTTATATCCCGATCAATCGCTTTTTCTCCCTTTATTTTCATTCTGCTATATATTAACATTGAATTGGGAGAAAATCAATTATATAATTGATTCTGTGAAAGAAGCATTACTATATATTAAAGGGAGAAATAAAGAGGTAAGATGTAATCTTTGTAGCCATTTTTGTATAATTAAAGAAGGAAGTAAAGGACGTTGTGGAGTAAGAATAAACCAGGGAGGTTTTCTTTATACTTTAAATTATGGAGAAGTAGTAGCTAAAAATATTGACCCTATCGAAAAAAAACCTTTTTTTCATTTTCTTCCTGGCTCATTAGCTTATTCTATTGCTTGTATAGGATGTAATTTTAGGTGTCTGTTTTGTCAGAATTGGGAAATCTCTCAGAAAAAAGAAGCAGACAGGTTAGGGATTAGAGGTAGATTTTTTTCTCCTCAGGGGATTATAGAGGAGGCTTTCTATCATAGGTGTAAAAGTATCTCTTATACTTATACTGAGCCCACAGTATTTTTTGAGTTAGCTTATGAGTGTGCAAAATTAGCTAAAAAAAGAGGGCTTTATAACAATTTTGTCACTAATGGATTTATGAGTGAGGAGGCAATAAGGTTGATTTCTCCTTATCTGGATGCGGCAAATATTGATTTGAAAGCTTTCTCTGAGGATTTCTATAAAAAATATTGTGGAGCCTCTCTAAGCCCGGTTTTGAAGAATATAGAATTGATGAAAAAGTTGGGAATCTGGGTTGAGATAACCACTTTGCTTATTCCCGGATTAAACGATTCTGATGAAGAGTTGGAAGAAATAGCTTCTTTTATTGCTTCTCTTTCTCATGATATCCCTTGGCATGTTAATCGTTTTCATCCTGATTACCGGTTTTATGAAAGCAAAACTACTCCTTTGTCCGTATTAGAGAAAGCTTACAAAATTGGGAAGAGAAAAGGTTTAAGATACATCTATATTGGTAATATTTTTACCGATTATGGAGAAAATACTTATTGTCCTCACTGCGGAAAGATGGTTATAAAAAGAATGGGGTTTTCTGTTGAAGAAAACAATCTTATTCAGGGAAGGTGTAAATTCTGCGGAGAAAAATTGGCTGGTGTCTATGAGTAAGAAGTGGGATGTGATTGTTGTGGGAGCAGGGCATGCCGGAGTTGAGGCTGCCAATATTTCTGCCAGGTTGGGAGTTTCAGTATTAGTTCTTACTTTAAGCTTGGATACCGTTGGAAAACTTTCTTGTAACCCTGCTGTAGGAGGAGTTTCTAAAGGACAACTGGTAAAGGAGATAGATGTATTAGGGGGAGTAATTGGGAAGATTGCAGATAAATGTGCGGTGAGTTTTCGTCGGCTTAACAAAAGCAAAGGGAAAGCTGTCTGGTCCACAAGGGCTCAAGTGGATAGATTTTTATACCCTAAGATAGCCCGTTCCTTTTTAGAGAATAACGAAAATATAAAACTTCTTGAGGCTAAGGTGGATAAAATTTTAGTAAAGAATAAAAAAGTAATAGGAGTTAAGACTAATTTTGGAGAAGAGTTTTATTCTTCAACAGTAATAATCTGTGCAGGAACTTTTCTTAAAAGCAAGATTCATATTGGTCTGGATAGTTTTTGTGGAGGCCGTCTTTATGAGTTATCCTGTGATGAGTTGTTTGAAGATATAAAAAGGTTAGGGTTTAAAACTCTTCACTTTAAGACGGGAACGTGTGCACGATTGGATAAAAGAACGATAGATTTTTCCAGGATGGTTGAGCAAAAACCTCATTATGATGTAGAACCTTTTTCGTTTTCTAATACTGCTGTTCCTTCTCCACAGCTAAGTTGTTATCTTACCTATACAAATAAAAAGACGCATAAGATAATCTTGAAAAATTTGAATCGTTCTCCTCTCTATACCGGAAAGATAAAGTCAAAAGGAGTAAGGTATTGCCCTTCTTTAGAAGATAAGATAGTAAAGTTTCCCGAAAAAGAAAAACATCAAATATTCATTGAACCGGAAGGGTGGGATTCTGTTGAGGTCTATCCTAATGGCATTTCTACCTCCTTACCTTTTGATGTACAGTTGGATTTTATTCACACTATTGAGGGATTAGAAAATGCGAAAGTTTTGCGTCCTGGTTATGGAATTGAACATGGTTTAATTATGCCTACTCAGCTCTATCCTACTTTGGAAACAAAGTTAATCTCAGGATTATTTTTTGCCGGACAGGTTAATGGTACTACTGGGTATGAAGAGGCAGCAGCACAGGGGCTGATTGCAGGAATAAACGCTGCCTTAAAAGTCAAAAGAAAAGATCCTTTCATCCTAAGAAGAGAAGAGGCATTTATCGGGGTTCTGATTGATGATTTGACAGCTAAAGGGGTAGATGAGCCTTATAGAATGTTTACTTCACGTGCTGAGTTTCGTCTTTCTTTAAGAGAGAGTAATGCTGATATTCGTCTTTCTAATAAAGCATATAGTTTGGGGCTGATAGGAGAAAAAGAATATGAAAGAATTAGAGAAAAACAGAGAAAAATCAAGAAAGAGATAGAGAATTTAAAAAAAACTAAAATAGTATTTGATGGGAAGAAAGAATCTCTTTTTAAGGTGTTAAAAAGACCACAAATTAACTTTGAAGACATTCTTTCTTACCTTAAAAAGGATATAGCTAATTCTTTGGTCAAAAGAGAGGTAGAGATTAATGTTAAGTACGAAGGATTCATCAAAAGAGAAGCCAGCTATGCTCGGCAGTTAAAGGAAATGGATAAGGTAAAAATTCCTCCCTTTCTTGATTACTTTTCCATTCCTTCCCTTTCTAAAGAAATAAGAGAAAAATTAAGCAAGCTTAAACCTAAAACTTTAGGGGATGCATTAAGAATTAGCGGAATTACTCCCGCAGCAATAGTCAATATCTATAATTATTTGAAAACCAGAAAGTATCTATAAGCCGAGCTCTCTTCCAATAAAAAGAGCAGTATTTTCTAGGCTATGGTAGGGTTTAAGCCTTTCTTTTATTTTTTTTAAGTTTTCTTTTATTTCTTTATATTTTGAAGGATTCCTGATAACTTCTAATGTATATTTAGCTAAGTTAGAAGGAGTAGCTTTTCTCTGGATGAATTCTTCCACAACTTTTTTGTTAGCGATTATATTAGGCATACCTATGAAATTTATATTAATCATTTTTCTAAGGAGAAAATAACTTAATCGATTTAACTTGTAAAAAATAAGAAAAGGTATCTCCATTATAGTGGCTTCCAGCGTAGCACTTCCGGAGGAGGTAAGGATAAATTTAGATTCCCTTAGGATTTGGTAGTTGTGTAGGTGTGTTTTTATCTGAGAAGGGTAAAATGCTGGAGGAATATGAGGGGGGCGTACAGCTATAAACTCATAATCTTTTAATTCCTTCTCCAATCTTTTTTTTGCAGATAATACTAAAGGAAGATGGATTCTTATCTCATTTTTTCTTGAGCCAGGAAGAAAAATAATTCTATTTTTGGAAGATGTGGGTGTTTGAGGGATAATATCTAAAAGGGGATGGCCAAAATAGTAAACTTCTATGTTATTCTTAAGGTAAATATCTTTTTCGAATTCAAAGATAACAATCATTTTATCAATATATCGTTTTATTGCCTTTATTCTTTTTTTTCGCCATGCCCATATTTGTGGACTGATGTAATAGAAGATCTTAAATTGATGATTTAATGCTTTCGCTAAGTGAAGGTTGAATTCAGGAAAGTCGACAAGAATAATTAAATCGGGTTTAATTTTTCTTATTTTAGAAAGAACATAATTGAAAATATGAAAGAATTTAAAAAATTGAGAGGTTGCTTCCCATAATCCTGAGACAGAATGGTTTACCAGATTAAATAAAAGTAATGAGTGTTTTCCTAAAACAGAACCCGCAAAAGAAAAAATATTGACTTTTCCTCTGTAAAGGTTTTCTAATTTTTCACATAACTTTCCTGCCAGAAGATCACCGGATTTATCTCCTGCTACAAAAATAATTTTTTTCATTTTTTTCTATTATTTTCTGAATTCTTAAGGCGAGTTTTAAAGCAAGATAGGCTCTGTTTATCAAGGAAATAGAAATTTTTTTTTCTTTTACCCACCAAAGAAATGTTTCTAATTCTTTCTTAAGAGGCTGAATATTTTTATATTCTATTTTTTTGTAATAAATCTTTCTTCTTATTTTTCTGTAAGTTTCTATCTTTCTATTTCCTAAATCTAAAGAAATATAAGAATTGGGAGAAAATATGCGGAATTTTCTTATTCTTTCCTTTGAAATACGAGAGGCAACTAGGTTAGCGATACAGCCTCCTTCAAATTCAATGCGTGCATTGGCGATATCAGGAGTGGAGGATAAAACTTTTGTCCCTACCGCCTCAATTTTTTTTATCTTTCTTTTTACTAGTTCTAAAAGGATATCTAAATCATGAATCATCAAATCTGACACTACACTTATATCTAAAGAACGATGAGGGTAAGGACTGAGGCGATGGCATTCGATAAAACAAGGGTTTTTTATATTTTTTTTAACCTCCTGATATACTATATTGTACCGTTCTGTGTGGCCTACAAAAAGAAGAGTTTTGTTTTTTTGGGAAAGAGTAAGAAGATGTTTTGCCTCTCTAAGGGTGGCGGTAATAGGTTTTTCTACCAGAATAGGAATTTTATTTTTTAGAAAAAATTTAGCCACTTCATAATGATAAATTGTAGGAACAGAGATAATTGCAAAATCAATCTTGTTTTTCAAGGATGAATAATGAGGGTAACTTTCAAAAGGATAAGGAGATATTTTTTTTGGGTTTTTATCAACAAGATAAATTTTTTTTATTTCTTTAAAGTTTTTTAGAAACTTTAAATGCAAAGAACCTACTTTCCCCACCCCAATAATTGCCCCTCTCATTTTGGGTGTATCTTATCAAAGAGCTTGAGAAAAGTCAACGGATATGATAGAATTTAGCGAGAATGAAGGAATATTTTAAACTTTTAAAATTTATCCGACCTTATATAGGGTGGTTCGTCTTAGCTATAGGATGTATGTTGATTTCCACTCTTTTTAATGGAATATCTTTGGGGATGATTATTCCTTTATCCGACAGAGTCCTTACCAACAAGCGAATAATTCTTCCTGTAAAAGTACCTATGTTTTTAGAGGATCTCATAGAAAGACTTAATACCCTTTCACCTTTAGTTGTTCTTAAAGGAATGGTAATAGTTATAGTTATCCTTTTTTTTCTTAAAGGAATCTTTTTCTTTTTTCAAAATTATCTAATGACGGTGGTAGGGGAAGGATGTGTAAAAGAATTAAGGAATAAAATTTATGAGAAGTTACACCAGTTATCTTTAGACTTTTATGGAAGAAAAAGAACAGGAGAGTTAATCTCACGTATTACCAATGATGTAGGTTTTATCACCCATGCTATTTCTTATGGATTGACGGATTTGATTTATTCTTCTTTACAAATTATTCTTTTTACTTTTGTTGTTTTTTATATTCACTGGCGACTAGCACTTATTTCCTTTGTTCTTTTTCCTGTAATTGTTTTTTCTGTATTAAAGATAGGCAAAAAAATAAAAAGATACTCTTCAGAAATCCAAAAAAAGATGGCGGATTTAAATTCTCACCTTAATGAAACTATTCAGGGAGCCTATATTGTGAAAGTTTTTAATTGGGAGGAAGAGGAGATAAGGAAATTTAGGAAAATAAATTTTCAATATTACAGGTATGTTTTAAAAAATTTAAAAAGAACTCTTATCCTTTCTCCTTTTACAGAATTTATGGGAGCATTAGGGGCAGTAGTTATTCTTCTAATCGCTGGAGAAGAGGTTATTTCTGGTAAGTTATCTTTTGGAGTTTTTGGCCTTTTTATGGGGTCTTTGATGAGTATGATTAGACCATTTAAGAAACTCTCGGGAGTTTATTCTATTAACCAGAAAGCATTAGCTGCTTCAGAAAGAATATATGAAATTTTAGAAGAGAAACCTTTAGTAAAAGAAAGCGCAAAAGCAAAAGAGATAAGAGAGTTTAAAAAGGAGATAATTTTTGAGAATGTCTGGTTTCATTATCCTAATTCTTCTGAATATGCTTTAAGGGATATAAATCTTAAGGTAGAAAAAAATGAGATAGTTGCTCTTGTAGGACATTCGGGAGCAGGAAAATCGACTCTGGTAAGCCTTCTGCCCCGATTATACGATCCTACCCAAGGAAGGATTATTATTGATGGAGATGACCTTAAAGATTTAAAGATTAAATCCTTAAGAAACCTTTTTGCAGTAGTTTCACAGGAGATGGTGCTTTTTAATGATACAGTAAGAAACAATATTACTTATGGGAGAAAAGATGTCCATTTTGATGAGATTGTTGAAGCAGCAAAAAAAGCTTATGCCTATGAGTTTATAATGAGGCTTCCTCGAGGGTTTGATACCATAATTGGGGAGAGAGGATGTAATCTTTCCGGAGGAGAAAGGCAGCGTATTGCTATTGCCCGGGCTATTTTAAAAAACGCACCTATATTAATCCTCGATGAAGCAACCAGTCAACTCGATTCTCAATCTGAAAGGTTAATCCAGTATGCTTTAGGCAACCTTCTGAAGGATAAGACAGTATTTATTATTGCCCACCGACTTTCTACAGTAAAGAAAGCAACTAAAATTGTAGTGATGGAAAAAGGCCAGATTATAGAAATAGGCACACATACGGCTCTTTTGGAGAGAAAAGGTACATACAGTCAATTTTACCATTGGCAGAACTTTTAGTGTTGATAATAGAAAAATTTATAATATAATATAGAAGTTATGGCTTTACCTGAAATTATTCAAAAGCTTCTGGAACATGGGGTCCATTTTGGACATCTAAGCAAACACTGGAATCCTAAAATGAAGAAATTTATTTTTGGAAAAAAGAAGAACGTCTATATTATTGATTTAGAAAAAACAGTGAAAAATTTGGAGAGGGCAAAAGAATTCGTTAAAGACATAGCCAAGCGGGGAGGAAAAATTCTATTTGTGGGAACAAAAAAGCAACTTCAGGATACAATAAAAGAATTAGCCTCTTCTTGTCAGATGCCCTACATTGTTGAGCGATGGGTGGGGGGATTCTTAACGAATTTTGTTACTATTAAGGAGAGAATAAAAAAATATATGGAACTTAAGGAAAAAAAAGAAAAGGGTGAATTTGATAAACTTCCTCATAAAGAAGTGGTGAGGTTAAATCGGGAATTAGAGAGAATGGAAAAGCTTTATTCGGGAGTAACAACTTTAGAAGATTTGCCGGAGTGTATTTATGTGGTAGACCCTAAAAGAGAAAATACATGTATCCGGGAGGCAAGTCGGTTGTCTATTCCTGTGGTAGCATTGATAGATACCGATTCAGATCCGGAAGTTATTGATTATCCTATTCCGGGTAATGATGATGCTATAAGATCAGTAGGATTTATTACTCAATTAATTGTGGAGGCAATCTTGGAGGGAAAGAGGGAATCTCCATTGGCGAGTAAAGAAGAGAAGAAAGAAGGAGATGAGCCCGATGTAGAAAAGCCTGAGGAGTTGGAGGAAAAAATTATTGAAGAAGAAAAAGAAATTGAGTAAGAAATCGCTTAGAAAAAGAAAGGGGTAGCCAATGATTGAGAAGATAAAGGAATTAAGAGAGTTGACTTCGGCAGGAGTTAAGGAATGCAAGAAGGCGTTGGAGGAGGCAGAAGGTGATTTAGATAAGGCATTGAAAATACTCAAAGAAAGAGGCGTCCAAATTTCCCAGAAGAAGAAAGGAAGACAGACTAAAGAAGGAGTAATTGATGCTTATGTGCATTTTGGAAGAAATTTAGGGGCTTTGGTAGAGATTAATTGTGAGACAGATTTTGTTGCCCGTACAGAAGTCTTCAGAAATTTTGCTAAAGATATTGCCATGCAGGTTGCTGCGGCTAACCCTAAATATTTAACCAAAGAAGAGATACCTCAAGAAGTTTTAGAAAAAGTTGAGGATAAAGATGTATTTGTTAGAGAGAATTGTCTTTTAAGCCAAATTTTCGTTAAGGATACCTCAAAGACAGTAGAAGATTATCTTAAGGAAGTAATCTCTCAGACTAAAGAGAATATTGTAATAAAAAGATTTGTAAGGTTCTCTTTAGGAGAATGAAACCTAAGTTGAAAAGAGTTCTTCTGAAATTAAGTGGAGAAGCTTTTTTAGGAGAAGAAAGATACGGAATTGATAGTAAGGAATGTTTGCATCTGGCAGGAGAAATTAAGGAGATAGTGGAATTAGGGGTGGAGGTTGCTTTGGTGGTGGGAGGAGGAAATATCTTTCGAGGAAGAGAATCTAAGCAGTTCCATATAGAGCGCACGGTAGCTGATTATATGGGGATGTTAGCCACAGTGCTTAATGGTTTGGCTCTGCAGAGTGCTTTAGAGAATATAAGTATTCCCACAAGAGTAATGACTGCTATCCCTATGCCTCAGATAGCTGAGCCTTACATAAGAAGAAGAGCAATTAGACACTTGGAGAAAAAGAGAGTGGTAATATTTGTTGCTGGAAGCGGCAACCCTTACTTTACCACAGATACAGCCGCTGCTTTAAGGAGTGTAGAGATAAAAGCTCAGGTACTTCTTAAAGGAACGAAGGTTGATGGAGTTTATTCTGACGATCCTTTAAAAAATAAAAAAGCAATCTTTTATAAAAAATTGAGTTATGTGGAGGTGATTAAGAAGAGTCTGGGAATAATGGATTCTACAGCCATCGCTTTATGCAAAGAGAATTCCATTCCTATTGTAGTATTTAATTTTACCTGTAAGGGGAATCTTAAAAAAGTAATTTTAGGGAAAAAAATAGGCACAGTTATTAATTAAAAATGGTAGTTAAACAATTTTTGAAGGAAGTAGAAGGAAAAATGCAAAAAACAGTAGAAGTAATAAAAAGAGAATTTGGAGAGATACGTTCCGGAAGAGCTAATCCTAAATTAGTGGAGGGGATAAGAGTAGATTACTATGGCACACCTACCTTGCTTAAAAATATTGCTACTATTACTGTTCCGGAGGCAAGACTTTTGGTTATTAATCCTTGGGATCCTAATTCACTCAAGACAATAGAGAAGGCAATTTTAGAAAGTAACTTGGGAATAACTCCTATTATAGATGGTAAAATTTTGAAACTGGTAATTCCTGCCTTATCTGAAGAGAGAAGGGAGGAGTTGATTAAATTGACCAAAAAAATTGCTGAGGAAGGAAGAATTTCGATAAGAACAGTAAGAAGAGAGGCAAAAGAAGATATAAGAAGGATGGAGAAAGAGAAAAAGATTTCTGAGGATGAACGATATCGCTTAGAAGATGAATTACAGAAACTTACCGATAAATATATTGAAGAGATAGGTAGGGTCTTAGAAGGAAAAGAGAAAGAGTTAAGAGAGTTTTGAGCCGCTAGCTCAGCAGGTAGAGCACCGGCCTTTTAAGCCGGGAGTGCCGAGTTCGAGTCTCGGGCGGCTCAATAAGTTAGTTTAAGGTTAAAATCAAAAGTTTAGAAGTTTGAAAAATATATTTGATAATGAGAAAAAATATAAGAAATGAGAACTCGCAAAGGGAGTTTGAGGGAAAAGTATTTCTCCTCAAATTATTTATGCTTCTTTGTAGGGGAAGGGAGTGGCCGCCCTGTCCTTTTTAAGGAAAAGACGGGACGTCAGAGAGGGAAACTGTGGGTTTCCCTTTATGAGGAGCGAAGCGACAAGTTCGAGTCTGGGGGCTTATAAGATGGAAACTCATCAAAGTGCTTACTTTTTATTTTGCGGACGTGGCGGAATTGGCAGACGCGCAGGACTTAGAATCCTGTCCTTAAGGAGGGTGGGAGTTCAAATCTCCCCGTCCGCAGAGGAGAGTAATTATAGATTACAAATTACAGATTAGAGAAGTGCGGGCGTAGCTCAATCTGGCTAGAGCGTCACGTTGCCAACGTGAAGGTTGGGGGTTCAATTCCCCTCGCCCGCTTAAAAGATGAAGAATGCATATAGATATTTTGGAGTACCTAGATAAGAAGGATATTCTTTTTAAAATAAAAGGAAAAAGCAAGAAGAATATTATAACCTTTCTTGTTGACCATCTTATTTCCACAAAAAAAGTAGATAAAAAATATAGGAAGGAGATAATAAAGACTTTATTGCAAAGAGAAGAGATGGGTTCTACCGCTATTGGAGGAGGGGTAGCACTACCTCATGCGCGTTTAGAAAATATCAAAAAGGTCATTTTGTGTTTAGGTGTTTCCTCTCAAGGGATAAATTTTGACTCTTTAGACGGAGAACCTGTATATATTATCGCACTTCTTCTTTCTCATCATAAAGAAGCTGGCCTCCACCTGAAGATTTTAGCTTTGCTGGCGAGAATGTTGAAAGATAAATATTTTATCCAGAGGCTAAAAGAAGTCTCACAACAGGAAGAAATCATCTCCTTACTTCGTCGACAACAATCATTAGTAGAATAGAAAATAAAAAGTGTGATGAGGAGGTATGCTAAGTTCATAAAGTGGTTCTATCCGGGCCTGCGAATAAAAAGATGGGTAATCCTTTTAAGCTTGGGGATTATTTTAATTTTTATTTCTTCTTTTTATATCTCTTACAGTTCTTTTATACTATGGAAAACTTTTTATGTTGTTTTGTTCAGTCTGGGGGTATTTTTTTTCATTACGGGAACCACTTTACTCATTCATAGTTTTTTTAAAGCGATTGTTCCTTATCAGAATAAAGAATTGATTGATATCATTTATGAAAAAAGATATTTATCCCGAGGGCCAAAAGTTGTTGCTATTGGAGGAGGGACAGGCCTTTCAACAATTCTTGAGGGACTGAAAGAGTTCACCTCTAATATTACCGCTATTGTTACTGTAGCTGATGAAGGAGGTTCTTCAGGAAGGTTGCGTGAGGAATTTGGTATCCTTCCTCCAGGAGATATAAGAAATTGCTTGGTAGCATTAGCAGAAGCCCCTCAACTTATGCGCGACCTTTTTCAATATCGATTTAGAGAAGGCGATGGTATAAAAGGACATAGTTTCGGAAATCTTTTAATTACTGCTTTAGCGGATGTTACGGGAAGTTTTCAGGGGGCGGTAGAGGAATCCAGTAAAGTATTAGCGATAAGAGGGAAGGTTTTACCCGCAAGTTTAGAGAAGGTAAGATTAAAAGCAGAATACATTGATGGTTCTACCAAAGAAGGAGAAGATAAAATTCCTAAAGAAGAAAAGCCAATTAAAAGAATATTTCTCATCCCTCCTCATGTAAAAGCTTTTCCTCAGACGATAGAAGCAATAAAAGAGGCGGATATTATCATTCTGGGTCCCGGCAGTTTATTTACCAGTATCCTGCCTAATCTTTTAATTGAAGATATTAAAAAGAGCATTTGTCAACGTAAAGATATTTTAAAAATTTATATTTGCAATGTGATGACCCAGCATGGAGAGACAGATAATTTTACCGCTTTTGACCATATAGAGACAATTATTTCTCATACCGGTGAGGGGATTATGAATGTATGTTTAGTAAATTGTGGAAGATTAAGCCAAGAACTTCTTATAAAGTATGCCCAAGAGAAGTCTTTTCCTGTTGTTTCTGATATCCGTCGTATAAAGGAAAAAGGGATTTTAGTGATAGAGAAAGATATTATCAGCCATCATGATTATTTAAGACACGATCCTTACAAGACCGCACGTTGTATTATTGAGTTATATAATGGGTATAGGAGAGGATGGAAAGAGTGGAAAAAGAGATAATTGTAAGGAATCCCCAAGGTTTACATGCGCGTCCTGCTGCTTTGTTTGTTCAAATAGCCTCCGAGTATGATGTTTCTGTAGCAATAGAAAAAGACGGAAAGGTAGTCGATGGGAAGTCGATTATTGCCATTTTAAGTCTGGGAATAAATAAAGGAGCCAGGATAAAGTTAACTGTGGAAGGTAAAGAAGCAAGCTTAGCATTTCATCAGTTAAGAAGATTTTTGGAGAAGAATGATTAAGATTAAAGGGATTGGGGCTTCTGCGGGAATTGTGAAGGGGAAAGCTTTTTATTTTAGTAAAGAGGAGTTTTTTATTCCTCACCGAAAGATAGATTATGCCGATATCTCCCGGGAGATTTATCGTCTTGAAGAAGCACTTATCAAGACAAGAAGAGAGATTGCTAATTTACAAAAAAAGATAAGTGATTCCTTAGGGTATAAAGAAGCAAAAATTTTTGAGGCGCATATGTTGGTTTTAGAAGACAGAGTGTTAATTGAGGAGGTGATCAAACAAATAAAAAATCAAAGAGTGAATGTAGAATTCGCTTTTTATCAAAGTATTAAAAAATATGCACAAATCCTCAGAGAGTTGGACGATGAATATTTGAAAGAGAGAGCTACCGATATTGAAGATGTGGCAAAAAGAGTGTTGCGCAAACTTCTTAAGAAAGACTTTTTGTCTTTGGAAGGGATAAAAGAGAAAGTAATTATTGTTGCTCATGACCTTTCCCCCTCAGATACCGCACTTCTTCCTAAATCTAATGTATTAGGGTTTGTTACAGATGTAGGAGGAAGAACTTCCCATACTGCAATTATTGCAAGAAGTTTGGAGATCCCTGCGGTAGTAGGGACAGAGATTGCTACTTCTAAGATAAAAGGAGGAGAAACAGTCATTGTAGATGGAACTGAAGGAATAGTCTATGTAAATCCTACAACTAAGAGGATAAAAGAATATGAAAAGAAAAGGTCAATAATCGTTAAAAAAATACCTTTGGCTAAAACTGTCCTCTCTCAAACTAAAGACGGAAAAAAAATCATTCTTTCTGCAAATATAGAGTTACCGGAAGAGCTTTCCTCTGTGGTAACTTATGGAGCAGAGGGTATTGGACTTTATCGTACCGAATACATATTTTTAGGGAGGAAGGAGCTTCCTTCCGAAGATGAACAGTATAAAGCCTATGTTAATGCAGCAAGGAAAGTAGAGCCTCATTCTGTAATTATCCGTACAATAGATATTGGTGGGGATAAATTTTTATCCAAACCCCAGGTCCCTTATGAATTTACACCTTTTTTGGGATGGAGAGCAATTAGGTTCTGTTTGGCCAATCTTCATATTTTTAAAACTCAACTGAGAGCAATTCTGCGTGCTTCCGGAGAAGGTAATGTGAAGATTATGTTTCCTATGATTTCAGGAGTAGAGGAGCTTAAGGAAGCAAAGAGGATTCTTGAGGAATGTAAAGAGGAATTAAGAAAAGAAAGAAAAAGATTTGACGAAAATATCGCGGTAGGAGTAATGATTGAGGTGCCCTCTGCTGCCTTAATTGCTGAGATTTTAGCTAAGGAATGTGATTTTTTTAGCATTGGAACTAATGATTTAATCCAGTATTCCTTAGCGGTAGACAGAGCTGATGAGAAGGTAGCTTATCTCTATGAGCCAGCACATCCGGCAGTTTTAAGGCTTATCCGGAATGTTATCCGAGACGCCCATATTCAAGGAATCTGGGTAGGGATGTGTGGGGAGATGGCTGGAGATCCTTTGTTTACTCCTCTGCTTGTGGGGATGGGATTGGATGAGTTTAGTATGCCTCCTCCTTCTATCCCTAAAGTCAAGGAATTAATTTGTGAGATAACCTTTATGCAAGCGGAAGAGATTGCTTTACATGCTTTGAATTTTTCTACCCCTAAAGAAGTAGAGAAATTTTTACAAGAAAAAGTTAAAGAGATTTTAAAAGATAAATTCTATAAGATTTTTACCTGATGAGAATTTTAATTTTAGCTGCAGGTTATGGCACACGTCTTTATCCTCTCACTTTAGCTACCCCCAAAGCATTACTATCTTTAGGAGGGAGATGTCTTTTGGATTTTTTAGTAGAAAAGATTGATAATTTAAAAGAAAAAGTTAAAATAGATGAAGTAATAATTGTTTCCAATCATAGATTTTATGAGAAATTTTTAGAATGGAATAAAGGAAATAACTTCGTTATTTTAGATGATGGTTCTACATCACCGAAAAAAAGAAGAGGAGCAATAGGAGATATAAAGTTTGCTATTCACGTAAAAGATGACTGGCTTATTCTTGGCTCGGATAATATCTTCAACTGGGAGTTAGATGGATTTATTCGTTTTTCTTTAGGAAAGAGACCATATCCTGTAATTGGGATATATAGAGTAAAAGATAAAGAGAAAACTATGCAGTTAGGAGTGGTAAAAAAAGAAGGAGATTTGGTTAAGGAGTTAATAGAAAAACCAAAAGAGTTTGTATCGGATCTGGTAGCTACTTGTATTTATTTTTTCCCTAAAGAAAGTTTAGGGTTTATTGATGAATATATTAAAGAAAAAAAGGATATAGATATGATTGGCGACTATATTAGATGGCTGGCAAAAAAGACTAAAGTCTTCTGTTATCTTTTTGAAGGGCTATGGGTGGATATAGGAACAAAAAGTTCTCTTAAAGAAGCAAAAAAAATCTTTGAAGATGTCCATTGACTCTTTACGTAAGAAAATTGATAAGATAGATAACGAAATTGTTAGGCTTCTTTTGGAGAGAGCAAAGATAGTGAAGAGAATTAGTGTCATAAAGAAAAGAAAAAATCTTGATGTATTCTCTCCAGAAAGAGAAAGAAAGATTTTAGAAAGGTTAAAAAAAATTAGCACTTCTGTTCTCAAAGAATCAGATATAGAGTTAATTTTTAAAGAGATTTTTTCTGTTTTTCGTTCCTTAGAGACAAATCTTAAGGTTGTTTATTTTGGACCGCAGGGAACATTTACTCATCTTGCGGCAATAAAAAAATTTGGTAAAAAAATGGAATATTGTTCCTGTGAGAGTATAAATGAGGTATTTGAGATGGTGGATAAGGATAATGCTGATTTTGGTGTAGTTCCTATTGAGAATTCCATTGAAGGTGTGGTAAATTATACTTTAGATATGTTTTTGGATTCTTCTCTTAAGATATGTGCGGAGATTCTTTTGGATATTCACCATGATTTATTAGCCAACTGTTTTTTGAAAAAAGTAAAAAGAATCTATTCTCATCCTCAAGTTTTTGCTCAGTGTAGAAAATGGTTGAGCGGAAATTTGAAAAATATAGAACTTATCTCTTGTGCCTCTACTGCTTTAGCTGCTCTTAAGGCAAAAAGGGATAGGGAAGGAGCCTGCATCGGAAGCAGGATTTTATCTTCTTTATATGACTTGAAGATTTTAGCCAAAAATATTCAGGATGTAAACTTTAATCTTACTCGATTTTTAGTAATCGCTAAGAAGGACAGTGCTCCTTCAGGAAAGGATAAGACATCCCTTTTATTTTCCATAAAAGATAAAGTAGGGGCCTTACATGATGCTCTCTATTCTTTTAAAAAATATAAGATAAACCTTACCAAAATTGAGTCACGTCCTTCCAAAAGAAAAGCCTGGGAGTATTATTTCTTTGTAGATTTTGAAGGGCACAGACTTGATGAGAATGTCCAAAAAAGTCTTAAAGAGTTAGAGAAAAGGTGTAATTTTGTCAAAATTTTAGGTTCTTATCCTAAAGAGAGTTAATAGATGATAAAGATAGATAAAACATTAAGGAATATAAAAGGATATATTCCGGGAAAACCGACAGAAGAGCTAAAGAGAGAATTAAAACTAAAAGAGGTTTATAAACTTGCCTCTAATGAAATTCCTTTTTCTCCTCTTTATATAAAGAAGGCAGTAGAAGAAGAGCTTAAAAATATTAATCGTTATCCTGAGGGAAATTGTTTTTATTTGAGAAAAAAGATAGCTAAAAAGTTTAGGGTAAAAGAAGACCAGATTGTTTTTGGGAATGGTTCGGATGAGATTGTAGTTTTGGCGTTAAGAAGCTTTATAAGAAAAAAAAACGAGGAAGTAATTGTGGGGTTTCCCACTTTTCTTATCTATGAGTTGCAGTCCAAAATTCATCAGGCTAAAGTTTTACGTGTTCCTTTTAAAAACTACCGTTATGATTTGGAGGGAATGCTTAAAGCAATTACCAAAAATACAAAGGTTATTTTTATTGCTAATCCAGATAATCCTTGTGGAACCTATCTGTCCCATAAAGAGATAGAAGAATTTCTGGATAGAGTCCCCTCTCAGGTTTTAATATTTTTCGATGAAGCTTATTATGAATTTGTAGATAGAAAAGATTTTCCTAAGAGTTTAGAATTTTTGAAAAAGAGAAAAAATTTAATAATTACCCGTACATTCTCTAAAGCTTATGGATTGGCAGGATTAAGGATAGGTTATGCAATTACATCTTCTTCGATTGCAGAGATATTGAATAAAGTAAGAGAACCCTTTAACGTAAATAGGATTGCCCAGAGAGCCGCTTTAGTTGCGTTGGAGAATAAAGAAGTTTTAAAAAGGGTTTGTAATTATATAAAAAAAGAGAGAGAGTATTTATACCAACAATTGGCAAGGTTAAATTTGGAATTTATCAAAAGTGTAACTAATTTTATCTTGGTTAATTTTAAAAGAGATGTAGATAAATTGAATAGTTATTTTTTAAAAAAAGGGATAATTATTCGTCCCCTTACCAGTTGGGGACTGAAAAATTTTTTTCGTGTAACCGTAGGAAAGCATAAAGAGAATGTTAAGTTTATAAGAGAATTAAGTAATTATTTGAAGAAGGAGGAGATTTATGATTATCGTATTTAAAAAAGAAGCTACGGCGGAAGAAATTAAACACGTGGTAGAAAGAATTGAGAAATTAGGACTGAAACCAATGGTTTCTCAAGGGGTGGAAAGAACGATTGTAGGGATTATTGGGCCTGAAGATATTGCCCGTATTCAACCTTTTGAAGTATTCCCTGGGGTGGAGAAGGTAATGCCTGTTTTGGCACCTTATCGACTTGTTTCTCGTGAATTTAAAAAGGAAAATTCAATAATAAAGATAAGAGAAGATGTAGTGATTGGAGGGGAAGAGATTATAGTGATTGCCGGTCCTTGTTCTATAGAATCAGAAGAGCAACTTTTTAATGTAGCAGAAAAAATTAGAGAAGCAGGAGCAAAGATTTTAAGAGGCGGAGCATTTAAACCTCGCACTTCTCCTTACAGTTTTCAGGGATTGGGTGAAGAGGGCCTTAAGATTTTGAAAGAAGTATCTTCAAAATTGAATATTCCCACTATTACTGAAGTAATGGATCCCCGTGATGTGGAATTAGTGGCTCATTATGCGGATATTTTACAGATTGGAGCAAGAAATATGCAAAATTTCAATCTCCTTAAAGAAGTAGGGCAAACCCAGAAACCTGTACTTTTAAAGCGAGGATTGAGCGCTACGATTAAAGAGTTTTTAATGAGTGCAGAGTATATTCTTTCGGGAGGAAATTTTAATGTAATTTTATGTGAGAGAGGCATTCGAACTTTTGAAGAAGCAACACGCAATACTTTGGATTTAAGCTGCGTGCCTTTAGTAAAAGAACTATCTCATCTTCCCATTATCGTTGATCCTTCTCATGCTACAGGAAAATGGGGTTTAGTTTCTCCTTTAGCTAAGGCAGCCATAGCCTGTGGATGTGATGGTCTTTTAATCGAAGTTCACCCTAATCCTGAGGAGGCTTTAAGTGATGGACCTCAACAGCTGCTTCCTGAAAGATTTTCTTTGCTGATGCAGGATTTGAAAGATATTGCTCAAGTAGTGGGGAGAAAAATATAGATGTTTAAGAGAGTGGGAATAATTGGTGTGGGTTTGATGGGGGGGTCTTTTTCGTTAGCTTATAAAAAAAGGTTTCCTTCCTCTTGGGTTGTGGGTTTTGCAAGAAATAAAAATTCTTATAAAAGACTTAAACGACTTAAAATTGTAGATGAGGCAACCGAGGATTTAAAAACATTGGTAAGAGAAAGTGAACTGGTGGTTTTGGCTCTTCCTGTAAAAAAGATTGAAGAGTATCTTTTAAAAATAGAGCCATTTGTGCAAAAGAAGACTATCGTTGTTGATTTAGGAAGCACCAAGGAAAACATAGAGAAAGTAGCACAAGGATTAAATTATTCCAAAAACTTTGTTGGCTGCCATCCTTTATGTGGAAGTGAAAAAAGTGGAGCAGAGTTTGCCACCTCTGAGCTTTATAAAGATAAAGTGTGTATTATCACTTCCTCATTTAAAAAAAAATCCACTCGTAAAATAAAAAGAATGTGGCATTTGCTGGGGGTAAAAACTGTATTTGTAAATCCTCATCTGCATGATGAAATTTTGGCTTACCTTTCTCATTTTCCTCATCTGCTTTCTTTTTCTTTGGTAAAAGTGGTTCCTTCTGATTTTTTCTCTTTTAATCTTAAAAGTTTCAAAGCATTAACTCGCATGGCAAAATCAAACATATATTTGTGGAGCGAAATTTTTCTTGTTAACCGTAAGAATTTAGTAAAAGTGATAAATCAATTTGTTATAACTTTGGAAAAATTTAAAAAGAATCTTAAAGCAAATAATTCAAGAGTTCTTATAAGGATGCTTAAGGAAGTAAATAAAAAGGTGTTTTTGCCGAGATGATTGTTGCTATTGATGGACCAGCAGGTTCAGGAAAAACTACTGTAGCAAAACTTCTGGCGCAAAGGTTGGGCATTCTTTATCTTGATACGGGGGCTACCTATCGTGCATTAACTTATAAGGCATTGAAAGAAAGTGTAGATTTGGATGATGAGGAGCGTCTGGAGGAGTTAGCAAGAACTTTAAATTTAAATTTTGATTTTTCAAAAGGGAAAATATTTCTGGATGAGGAAGTTATTACTGAAAAGATAAGAGAGCCGATTATAGATAAAACTGTTTCTAAAGTGGCAGAAAAGCCTAAGGTAAGAGAGGTTTTAGTAAAGATGCAAAGAAAGATTGCTCAAGGCAAAGACTTTGTTGTTGAGGGCAGAGATATCACCACCGTAGTTTTTCCTAAGGCAGAGTTTAAATTTTTTCTGGATGCCGAGTTTTCTGTTCGCTTAAAGCGCAGATTTAAGGAATTGGAGAAGAAAAAAATTAGTATTTCTCTGGAGGAGGTAGAAAAAGATTTAAAAAAAAGAGATAGGGCGGATTTAGAAAGAAAAGAAGGTCCACTTAAAAAGAGCGAGGATGCTATCTATATAGATACCACCGATCTTTCTATAGAGGAAGTGGTAGAAAAACTTCTTGGTTATATATGCAAGAAAGAGAAAGAATAAGAAATTTTTGTATCATTGCTCATATTGACCATGGAAAGTCTACGTTAGCGGATAGAATTCTTGAGCTAACCAAGGCTATAGGAAAAGAGAAGATGCGGGAGCAATTTTTAGACAGTATGGAGTTAGAAAGAGAAAGAGGGATAACTATAAAAGCAAAGGCGGTAAGGCTGAATTTTGGTGATTATATCTTAAATCTCATTGATACTCCCGGGCATGTAGATTTTAGTTATGAGGTGGCAAAATCTTTGAAAGCTACTGAGGGAGCAATTTTACTCGTTGATGCCACACAAGGAGTAGAGGCGCAGACGGTAGCTAACTTTTATCTGGCTTTAGAGAGTGATTTAAGGATTCTTCCCGTAATTAATAAGATTGATTTGCCTCAAGCAGATATTGAGAGAACATCCTCTCAATTAAAAGAAATTTTTGGGTTTAAAGAAGAGGAGATATCTTTGGTGTCTGCCAAAGAAGGAAGAGGCGTAAAGGAACTTTTGGAGAGAATGATAAAAGAGATTCCTTCTCCCTCCGGCAATTTTCAAGGGCCTCTTAAGGCCTTTGTCTTTGATTCTACTTATGATGTTTATAAGGGCGTTATTCTTTTTGTGCGCGTATTTGATGGGGAAATCAGAGCAGGAGATGAAATCGTTCTTTTACAATCCAAGAGAAATTATAAAGTAGAAGAATTAGGAGTTTTTACCCCTCAACCAGTAAAAAAAGAAATTCTTTCTTCTGGAGAGGTAGGATATTTATGTTGCCATATTAAACATCCACAGGAAGTAAATATACCGGATACGATTACATCCTGTAATTCCCTGGCTACTCCCCTTTTGGGATATAAAAGGATGCCTCCTATGGTTTTTTGCGGGATATTTCCTAATTTTCCTAAGGATTATGAACTTTTACGTCAAGCTTTGGAGAAACTACATCTTCAGGATCCTTCCTTTTCCTATGAACCAGATAACCTGGGTTCCTTGGGTTATGGATTTAGGTGTGGTTTTTTAGGATTATTGCATATGGAGATAACTGAGGAGCGTTTAGAACGCGAGTTCGGGCTGAATTTGATTATCACCTCACCTAATGTTAAATATAGAGTAAAGGTAAAAGATGGTAAAATTTTTGATGTGGAGACTCCCCATCGACTTCCTCCTTCGCATTCTATTGAAGAAATAGAGGAGCCATTTGTTAAGGTTTCTATTCTTACGCCTTTAGATAGTATGGAGTCGATTTGTGAGCTGGCAAAGTCAAGAAGAGGAGATTTTGTTAAGATGGATTATTTGGGAAAGGACAGATTGAATATTATATTTGAACTTCCTCTTTCAGAAATTATTGTAGATTTTTATGATAAAATAAAGTCGGTAACCCGCGGTTACGGCTCTTTAGATTATGAATTTATTGGTTATAAAAAGACAGAGATAGTGAAGGTAGATATTCTTTTCAACCGTGATATTGTGGAGGCTTTTTCTTTTTTAACCCATAAAGACAAAGCCTATGAGAAAGCTAAGGAAGCGGTTTTAAAGTTAAAAAAGATTATTCCTCGCCAGATATTTGAGGTAAATATTCAGGCGGCTATTGGTTCAAAAATTATTGCTTCCCAGCGCATTCCTCCTCTAAGAAAAAATGTTACTGCCAAATGTTATGGAGGAGACATCACCCGTAAAAGAAAACTGTGGGAGAAGCAGAAAGAAGGAAAGAAGAAGTTAAAGCAGATTGGAAAAGTAAGTGTTCCTAAGGAAGCATTCTTGGAAATATTGAGGATGGAAAAATGAAGAAGAAAAGTGCTTTAAGAGAATGGATAGAATCAATTGTTATTGCCGGTTCTTTAGCGATATTTTTAAGGACTTTTTTCTTCCAAATTTATAAAATTCCTACTAATTCTATGGTTCCCACTCTTAAGCCTGGAGATAAGATATTTGTAAGTAAATTAGTTTATGGGCCAAAAGTTCCTTTTACTAGTTTAAGAATTCCAGGGATAAGAAAACCAGAAAGAGGAGAGGTAATTGTATTTGTTCCTCCTTGTGATAGGAGAAAAGCTTATGTTAAACGGTTGGTTGGATTGCCTGGAGAGCATATTGTAATTAAGGATGGTAATATTTATGTTAATGGAAAGCTTATTACTCAACCCAATATTGCCAACCACTATTATTATAGTGAAGGAAGAGAGTATAAGTACACTGATGTAGTGGTTCCTCAAGGAGAGTATTTTGTTTTGGGGGATAACAGTATTTCCAGTTTTGATAGTCGTTGTTGGGGGTTTGTGGATGAGAAAGATATTATTGGAAAGGCTATATTTATTTGGTGGCCACCTAAAAGAATAGGAATGATTGAATAGGAAAGGAGGCGGAATGCGTTACCTAAGTTTAATTATTATTTTAGGTTTAGTTTGTGGGTGTACTACCGTGCAGAGGGGTGCAGCTACCGGAGCGGTTGCTGGAGGCACATTAGGAGCAATTGTTGGACATCAATCAGGACACACCGCCGAGGGAGCAGGAATTGGAGCGGCAGTGGGAGCAGTAGCCGGCTCTGTAATTGCAGAAAAAATGGAGACAAAATTCTGCCCTAAATGCGGTCGTCGGTTTACCTCCGATGTAGAATACTGTCCCTATGATGGGACGAAACTTAAGACTATTGGGGAGGAAGAGGAGTAATTAGTAAAAGAATGAGTTTTGCGGATAAACTTTCCCTGGTAAGGATTATTTTTGTTCCTATCTTTGTCTCTTTACTTCTTTATTCTAAGTCTTTTCCTTTTCTTAAGAAGATAGCTATAGGAGTATTTGTTCTTGCTGTTTTAAGTGATTTCTTAGATGGGTTAGTAGCACGGATAAAGAAAGAGAAAAGCTCTATTGGTGTAGTTCTTGATCCCTTAGCAGATAAATTACTTCTTATTACTGCCTTTATTACTCTTTATCTTTTAAAGGTGTTTCCTTATCCTCCTTTATGGTTGGTTATTATTGTTGTAAGTAGAGATTTCATAATTCTTTTAGGGATTGTTATTCTTACCTTTTTAAAAATTGAAGTTCCTATTTCTCCTTCATTATGGGGGAAACTGACTACTTTTTTTCAGATGATTACAATTTTAGTTATGCTTTCTAAATTATTTCCTTTATTATACTTGAAGATTTTTTGGCTTCTGACGGCTTTCTTTACTTTGGTTTCAGGAGCATTATATTTAAGAAGAGGAATTTTAGAGTTAAGTCAAAAATGATTATTTTTGTTTTTCTTCTTGCTTATCTTTTGGGAAGTCTGCCTTTTGGTTACTGGATAGCAAAGGTGGTAAGAAATGTAGATATAAGAAAATTTGGTTCTGGAAACATTGGAGCTACCAATGTCGCCAGAGTAATAGGGAAAAAATGGGGAATTTTGGTGTTTTTTTTAGATTTTATAAAAGGATTTTTAGCGATATATCTGACTCTACTTATTTACCCCTCTTCTCAAGAAGGAATCTATCTGATTAGTGCGATTTTGGTTGTTTGTGGCCATAGTTTCTCTATATTTTTAAAATTTAAAGGAGGAAAAGGAGTTTCTACCAGCTTAGGAGCAATTTGTGGGTTAATTTTTAAGTATTTTTTTCTTTTATTTCCTTTATTGATAGCCTTGCTGGTTTGGGGAGTAGTATTTTTTCGATTTCATTTTATCTCTTTAGCTTCTCTTCTGGCTAGTTTTTCCTTTTTTGTCTCTACATTATTTTTCAGGTTACCTTATGGGATTAAGTCTTTTTCCTTTCTTATTTTTGTCCTTATCCTTTTAAGGCATAGAAGTAATATTTTAAGATTAATGAAAAGGAGAGAGTTTAGGCTTTGACAATTTTCCGGCTAAGATTATAATTAAAATACTTAAAATAAGGAAAATAAGGGAGGTATTATTATGGAGAAAAATAAGAATAATTGGGAAGCAAAGAAAAAAGCTTTAGAGTTGGCGATTACTCAGATAGAGAAACAATTTGGTAAGGGCGCAATAATGAGATTAGGTGAAGCAACACGATTAGATGTGGAGGCGATTTCTACAGGGATTATTCTTCTGGATAAAGCTTTGGGAGTAGGAGGGCTTCCTCGTGGAAGAGTAATTGAGATATTTGGCCCCGAGTCGAGTGGAAAGACTACTTTGACTTTAAATATTATTGCCCAGGCGCAGAAAAATAAAGGGATAGCTGCTTTCGTTGATGCCGAACATGCCTTTGACCCTGCTTATGCAAAGACTATAGGAATAAATTTAGATGAATTATTGGTTTCTCAGCCGGATACTGGAGAACAGGCTTTAGAAATTGTGGAAACTCTGGTAAGGAGTAATGCTGTGGATGTAGTAGTGATTGATTCAGTTGCTGCATTGACACCGCGTGCAGAGATTGAGGGAGAGATGGGGGAGGCTCAGATTGGTCTTCAGGCGCGTCTTATGTCTCAGGCATTAAGAAAACTTACTGCTGCAATAAGTAAATCAAAGACTTGTGTGATATTTATTAACCAGATAAGGGAGAAGATTGGGGTAATGTTTGGTTCTCCTGAGGTTACTCCCGGAGGTCGGGCTTTAAAATTTTATTCTTCGGTAAGGATTGATTTGCGTAAAATAGCTACGATAACAGATTCTTCAGGAAAAGTAATAGGAGCAAGGATAAAAGCAAAGATAGTAAAAAATAAAGTCGCCCCTCCTTTTAAAGAAGCTGTTTTTGAGATTAGATATGATGAAGGGATTTCTTATGAGACTTCCTTAATTGATGCCGCATTGGAGAGCGGAATAATTAAAAAAAGTGGGAGTTGGTTCTCCTACAAAGATAAAAATTTGGCTCAAGGAAAGGAGTCCTTAAGAAGAGTCTTAAAAGAGGATATGAAACTTAAGGAGGAGATAGAGAAAGAAGTGTTTTCCTTAATAAAGTAAGGAGGAAAGATGAAAAAGTGTATTTTTATGTGGTTGAGTTGTTTTTTTATTTTTTCCGCTTCTGCTCAAGGGATAGAAAATTTGGAGAAAGCAACTATTAATGTTGCTGAGAAAGTAGGGAAAGCAGTGGTATCTATAAGTACAGTAGTGAAAGAAAAAATTGGAGGGTGGAGATTTGAATCTCCTTTTGAGGATGAGTTCTTTCGTCGTTTTTTTGAGGAATTTTTTGGAGAGTTTCCGGAGCGAGAATATAAAAGAGTGGGTTTAGGAAGCGGGGTAATTATTGATAGAGAAGGATACATTCTTACTAATGAACATGTCGTCAGAGGAGCAACACAGATTAAAGTTAAGTTATCTGATGGAAGAGAGTTTAATGCTAAACTTAAAGGGATAGACAAAAGGACTGATTTGGCAGTGATAAAGATAGATGCTCACAATCTTCCTGTAGCGGAGCTGGGAGATTCCGATAATCTTAAGATCGGTCAGTGGGTTTTAGCTATAGGGAATCCTTTCGGGTTTGCTATTGAGAACCCCGAGCCTACAGTTACGGTAGGAGTAATTAGTGCTTTACACAGATATCTTCCTCGCTTAAGAAGAAGAGAACGCACATATGATGATTTGATTCAAACAGATGCAGCGATAAACCCGGGAAATAGTGGCGGACCTCTTGTAGATTTGAATGGTAAAATTATTGGAATAAATGTAGCCATTATTACTACCAGTGGAGGATATGAGGGGATAGGATTTGCCATCCCTATAAATAAAGCAAAGAGAGTTTTAGGAAGGCTTATTCGAGGAGAGAAGATTCTTTATGGATGGTTGGGGATAAGCATTCAAGATTTAAATGAGGACTTACGAAGTTATTTTGGGATAAAAGAAAGAAAAGGGGTGATTGTGGTTAAAGTCTTTAAAAAATCTCCTGCTCAGAAAGCAGGAATAAAAGAGGGTGATTTAATCTTAGAATTTAACCATCAAAAAATTAAAGCTTCTCGGGAACTGGTAAGAATGGTGACGGCAACTCCAGTAGGAGAGGTTATTACTTTGACTATCTTGCGTTCGGGGAGAAAACGAGAGATTAGAGTAAAAGTAGGAAAAAGACCCGAAGATATAGAAAAATTAACATATTATGAAGAGGAAGGATATGAATTTAGAGGGTTAAAAGTGGAAGATTTGACTCCTTATCTTAAAAGAAAATATAAAATTGAAGAAAATGGAGGCGTTGTGATAGTGGATATTGAATCCGATTCCCCCGCAGAAAAGAGTGGTCTTGAGATAGGAGATGTAATTTTAAAAGTGGAAGGAGAAAGAGTAAAAGATAAGGAAGATTTTAAGAGAATAACTTCTAAGGTGAAAGGGAATTGTTTGATTAAGACAAATAGAGGGTATTTTGTTATTAAAGAAAAATAATTGAAAGAGGAATTCCATAAAGCTTTGCGTTATTCTTTTCTACTTTTAAAATATAGAGAAAGAAGTAATAGGGAGATGGAGATACGGTTAAGAAGGAAAAAATTTTCTTCTTCTGTAATTGAAGAAGTTATTCAGTATCTTAAAAAAAACAGTCTAATAGATGATAAAAGGTTCGCTTTAAAATATGCAGAAGAGAAATTTTCTCATGGTTTCGGAAAGAAAGTTATTTCTTTTCAATTAAGAAGATTAGGGATAGAGCCTTCACTGATTGAAGAAGCAATTGCACAAGTGGAAGAGAAAATAGATACACAAAAGATTCTTAAAGAATTAATTGCTCGACTTAAAAAGAAGAAAACAAAAGAAAAAATTTTTCGTTATCTTTTTGAGCATGGATTTAGTTATTCTCAGATAGAGAAAGCCTATGAAGACAGCCAGGATTAGAGAAAGTTTTTTAAATTTTTTTAAAGAAAAAAACCATAAAATTTTTCCTTCCGATTCTTTAGTTCCTCAGGAGAAAAGTTCTCTTTTTACTTCTGCAGGAATGCAGCAGTTTAAACCTTACTTTTTGGGAGAGAAGAAAGGGGTAAAAAGAGCTGCCAGCTGTCAGAAGTGTTTGCGCACTGATGATTTAAGAGAGGTGGGCAGAACCCCTTTCCATCATACTTTTTTTGAGATGTTGGGGAATTTTTCTTTTGGTGATTATTTCAAAAAAGAGGCTATAGAATTTGCCTGGGAATTTCTTACAAAGGTTTTAAATTTGCCTCAGGAGCGTTTATGGATTTCTGTATACCAAGATGATGAGGAGGCTTTTTCTTTATGGAAAGATTATATTGGTGTATCTAGAGAAAAAATAGTTAAATTAGGGATGGATAAAAACTTTTGGCCGGCAAATGCTCCTCTTAGAGGCCCTGAAGGTCCCTGCGGTCCTTGCTCAGAGATTTTTTTTGATAAAGGAGAGAGTTATGGATGCAGAAGGAAGAATTGTTCACCTGCCTGTTCCTGTGGTCGTTTTGTTGAAGTTTGGAATTTAGTTTTTACCCAATTTAATTATCAAAAGGGTAGGCTGGTTCCCTTAATTCAGAAGAACATTGATACAGGAATGGGACTGGAGAGAATCGCCTCTGTTCTTCAAAATAAAGAAAACAATTTCCAGATTGATATTTTTCATCCGGTAGTAGAGTTTATTCAGGAACTATTATCTTCACAAAATTTATCTTTTATCTATGCAATTGCAGATCACGTTCGTGCAGTTACTTTTGCTATTTGTGATGGTGTTTTTCCTTCTAATGAGGAAAGGGGTTACATAATAAGAAAGCTTATTCGCAAAGCTTTATATTATGGATTTAGATTAGGGAAAAGAAAGCCTTTTCTTTATAAATTAGTTTCTCTTTATGCAGATTTAATGAAAGATGCTTATCCTGAGGTTGAAGATAAAAAAGAAGATATAGCTTCAGTTATTTTAGCTGAAGAGGAAAGATTCTTGGTTGTTCTTGAGGAAGGTAAGGCGAGATTTACTGTACTGTTAGAGAATCTAAATAAAGATAAAGTAATAAAAGGAGAAGATGTATTTAAACTTTATGATACTTATGGTGTTCCTTTAGAGATTATAAAAGAGTTAGCATCTCTGGAAAATGTGAAGATAGATGAGGAAGGATTTGAAAAGCAGCTGG
>Ga0164318_10000174_pt1 | contig 41197 bp, 56 predicted proteins | sample GuaBasSedimGuay9_FD_113734 | JGI IMG/M metagenome (GOLD analysis project Ga0164318, IMG submission 113734) | Subseafloor sediment microbial communities from Guaymas Basin, Gulf of California, Mexico - Guay9, Core 4571-4, 0-3 cm | ecosystem: Environmental > Aquatic > Marine > Hydrothermal vents... | reverse complement strand
TAATTGCATTTAATTACAAATAAAATCGCTCGCTTCGCTCGAAGGGATTTAATGCCTTCACTTCGTTCATCTCTTTATGGAGACTGGAGGGACATGTTAAGGACCAACCCCAGGACATCAGAGCCTTCACTTCGTTCACCATCTAAGGGTTCAAGAGCTGAGACCGTGGCGCTTGGCGCTTGGAGCATGGTGATTAGATCTTATGGTAATACGATACTTGGTAATACGATACTGGTACTAATATCGACACTGACCTTGACATTGGACAGCCTCTTACCGCTAATCGCCATGCACTGTGATTTAGTCTTAATCTTGCCAATAATAATGGTGACTATCATTGTCAATCTTACTTGCTTCTGTTATTCTATCTTATTCTTCTGGCTTCGGATGTCTGTCTCTATTCACTAAGCGCTGTAGCTAGACACAGGACAGGAGCCTGGATCAGGAAGGGGAGGGGGGGCCTTATCTTTTATTTATTCTCTCCCTACTGTGCCCTCGGCGCCTGGGGCCAAGTGTCTCGTTTCTCGAAACACTAATTTAAAAAAATTTTTTAGGAAACCTATACCAAAAACACTCGAATACGTCAGCGCTTGGCGCCAGGGGGTTTGTCAGTGTATATTATGGAAGGGCCACTTTGGCACAACCTTGGTCCCCAGGGGTCCACCAGCCAACTTTAAATAAACTTGGATAATTCATCACTTAAGCCCTTCCTGTGGGGCTAGCACACGCTGCATCAGCCGTGAGCACACTTAGGGCTTATTTTCAGCCAACATATCACCACGTCACCAAGGTTTGTCAATTATGGAAGGTCCATTATGGTAGAACCCTCTATCTGGAAGATTTGGTTATTAGTTGGCCATTCCTTATGAATAAATATCATATGTAAGACTGTTTACATTCCCTCAAATTCATGATATAGTCAGACTTTAAGACTTAAAGTCCACAAGAATAAGCGAGGGCGTCAGGGTGAGTGTACTACAGTTATTGCGGGATCATAAGAAGGACGAGCTGTACCATCCGCTGTGCTCTTTGTTGGATTTAGCGGATGAGCCAGATGCTACGGTGCCAGATAAGATTTCTATCCACAAGACGATAGCTAAATATTGCGAGGCGGAAAAGAAAGCTATTGAGTTTGTGAATACCGACATAGCGCCAGTTAACTTCAGATTCCTCCTTGGAGAGAGTCCATAATGGAGGTAGTCTACCAGCCATCAGTGACCGGTAGGCTATTTCACATGGCCGACAAATATGTGAAAATCATGTTTGGGCCCATTGGCAGCGGTAAGAGCATAACGTGTATAATGGAGATGCTGCGAATCTCCATGTTGCAGTCTCCCCATAATGGAGTGAGGAAAACGAGATGGGCTGTGATACGCAACTCGTATCGCGAGCTTGAGGATACGACCAAAAAATCGTTTGCTGATTGGATTGACCCTTCACTGGGACAAGTGAGCGTGCAGAATAATACGTTTCTGTTGAAGTTACAGTTGGACGATGGGACTAGCGTGGAGGCTGAGTTTTTATTCAGAGCGTTAGACAAGCCTGGGGATACGAAGAAATTACTCTCTCTGGAACTAACGGGGTGCTTTATAAATGAGTGTCGCGAGATACAGAAGGGTATATTCGACGTTGCGTGCTCGCGGACTGGTAGGTATCCTGCTGTCCGTGACGGTGGTTGCGACTGGTACGGTGTTATCATGGACACCAACCCACCGGATCAAGACCACTGGATTTATCACTTGTTTGAGGAAGACTGCCCAGACAATCACCAGATTTTCCATCAGCCTTCTGGGATTAGTGAGACAGCGGAGAATGTGGAGAACCTGCCACCCGATTACTACACTAATATGATGAAAGGGAAGACCAAAGAATGGATAAAATCGTATGTCCATGGGAACTACGCGTTCGTGGCTGAGGGCAGGCCAGTATGGCCCGAGTACAAGGACGATCACCACTACGACGAGAAGGTGGAGTTTGACCCACGTCTAACACTGTATATTGGTATAGACTTTGGGCTGGACCCTGCCGCTGCGTTCGTACAGGTCAGTCCTTCTGGTCAGTTTCGTGTTATCGATGAGCTCGTGACGGTGAGAACTGCTGACTTTAATGGTATGGGCGCTAAGAACTTCGCTAAATTACTGAAGCAGAAGCTAAGCACTCGTCCATATAACGGCTGTACTGACATAGAGATTTATGGAGACCCAGCGGGCGAGGCGCGTAGCCAGACGGATGAAATAACTCCTTTTATGATTATGGAAGAGGAAGGCATCGTGGCATGGCCTACGCACACCAACGATTTTACCGTACGTCGTGAGGTGCTGGCTAATAAGATGATGCAGTTGGACTTTACTGGTAATTACGCGTTTGTTATTGGTCCTAAGGCCAAGATGATTCGCAAAAGTCTATCCGGTGGGTATTGTTACAAGCGCCTTAACGTATCTGGAGAAGAGCGATTTAAGGACGTGCCTGATAAGGCGAGCAAATATTCCCACTGCGGTGACGCTGTACAATACGCCGGGCTCGGCGCGCTAGGCGACGCGGAGATCATTGGCGGGTTTGGAGACCAGGAAATTGACTATAGTACAACCAACAGGATGATAGTATGATAGATGACAGCACCATACTGTCGATAGTCGGGAGTGAGCTGGCTGATACGGACCTTACTTCAGAGGTAAATGACCTAGAGGAGTCTCTCGACTATTACCTTGGTAATCCTATGGGCAACGAGGTTGAGGGCCGGAGTCAAGTAATATCGACTGACGTGGCTGATACCATCGAGTGGATCTTGCCTCAGGTGATGAAAAGCTTCACACAGAATAACGAGGTGGTGATCTTTGACCCTACTGGAGAGGGCGACGAGCTACAGGCTGAGCTAGAGAGCGAGTACGTGTATGACGTGCTGATGAAGCAGAACGATGGCTTTATCATTTTGCACCAGTTTGTGAAAGATGCGCTGATGCAACGCAATGGAATCCTCAAGGTTTACTACAACGAGGAAGAGAAAGAGGAGGTAAAGGAATACACTGGAATTAACGAGCAGCAGCTTCAGATGTTGCTTGGCACCGAGGGCACTGAGCTCACAGAGATGAGCGAGTACGAGGGTGAACCTGTTATGGGACCAGCTGGTCCTGAGCCACAGACATGGTATGATGTCAGAGTTAAGGTTACGAGGGTAACTAAGAGCGTCCAGGTGGACTCAGTGCCTCCTGAGGAGTTCCGGGTTAACAGCTTTCACGACAGTATTGACCTATCTACGGCACGATTTACTGCCCACGTGATGCTGAAGACAGCATCTGAGCTTAGAGGTATGGGCGTAAAGGATGCTGTCATAGAGCAATTGAATGCAGGTGTGGACTATACGGAACGCACGTATCGCTTTGCTGCGCAGGACGAGGACGAGGCACTTACATACGACAGCAACGACCCGTCGCAAGAATTGTATGAGATCGCTGAATGTTTCATGTTGATCGATCTTAATGGTAATGGCATCTCCGAACTAACTAAGATTACTGTTGCTGGAGGCAATACACCTTCGCACGTGATCTCTGTAGAACCTATCGAAGGTATGCCGTGGGTATCTACTACTACATTCCTGATGAGTCACAAATTTCAAGGTCTGTCAATCTTTGACCGAGTGAAGCAAATCCAGGATCAGAAGACTACCTTATGGAGAAACATGTTTGACAACGTGTATCTCCAGAACAATCAGCGTAATATCGTAGTAGAGAACCAGGTAAACATCGACGATCTACTGGTAAGTCGTCCTGGTGGCATTATCCGAGCCAAGCGATTAGATGCTGTGGCTCCTCTAGTCACTCCTCAGATTGGCGATAACGTCTACAAGATGATGGACTACCTGGACAGAGTTCGTGCCGGGCGGACTGGCGTTGATCCAGATGGTAATGGAACTCCACAGAATATTGGTGATAGGGTCGGGTCTGAGGGCGTAGATCGCCTCATGACTGCTAAGGAAGAGCTCGTAGGCCTTATTATTCGAGTGATAGCAGAGACAGGTATCAAGCCTCTGTGTTACAAGATTCGTGATCTTACTGTTAGTCACATCGATACAGTAAAAGACTTCAAGTACAAAGGCCAATGGCACAAGATTAATCCAGCCACATGGGGCGACAGGGTTAGCAGCACGGTCAGGGTAGGTACAGGCACTGGTAATCACAACCAGCAGGTATCAGCAATCAGAGAGATTCTCCTGATTCAAGAGAAACTTGCTGCTGATCCTAATCAGGTAATATCTAACCAGAAGAAGATATTTGATACGCTCGATGACTTCTGTAAGTTCTCGGGCCTTAATGGAGCGACGAGATACTTCATTGATCCTGAGTCGAAAGAAGGTCAAGAGATTCAACAGCAAAAATCTGAGCAGCAGAGAGTTCAGCAAGAGCAACAGCAGAAGATGGAAGCTGACATGGCTCAGGCACAGAATAAGCTTGCTGATGCTGAGATGGGTAAGGCACGTGCTCAGCATCAGGGCGTTGAGTATAAGGCTGAGGCAGATCAAGCCAAGAATGCTCTCGATGCTTACAAGCTCGAGTCTGAGGGCGATGTCAAAGCTCTGCAGCAAGAACTAGATCAAGTCAAGATATTACTGGAAGAGCAGAATAGGTCTGAGCAGCTCGAGTTGCAGTATGAGCAATTAGAGACTAGCACTGCTTTAGAATTAACACGAATTGAGGCTGGCATGCAGGGTAATGATGCTGGCTACAAAGAGAATAAGTCAGAGGTAGAAAATGCTTGATCACGAGAGAGAAATTTATAACGTAGAGCTACTGTTAGCGGGTAGAGCTTCGAAGGCATACGAATTATTTTTTAAGGATTTCCTAGAGAAAAAGCGTGCAACATTGTTTGAAGCTTTTCAGTCTCTTGGAAATACCGACAGCGGAGGTTTAATGGAGGTTAAGAGAATGCTACATACTCTTAACTCATTAGAAGAGGAGATCAATACCATAATCAATTCGGGCAAATTAGCCCAGAAATCACTAGAGGAAGAATAGAATGAATCAAGCTACTAACTCCAACCCTATGGCGAGCGTAGACCGAGTTCAAGAAGTGGCAGATTTGCTAACTTCAGACTTATCACCAGATTCAGTAGCGTCTCCAGATGGAGATCAACTTAAAGAATCCACCGTAGATAAAGAGAAGAATGATGTTGAGTTGTTAGATGACGACGACACAATTATTACCGACGATGACGATGACGACGAAATCATTGACGAGGACGATGATGAGTTAACAGATGACGACGATGAGGAAACTCTCGAACTCAGCGATGACGAAGACCCTGAATCATGGGGTGCAGCTTTAGGAGTTGACGATGCTAACGTATCGTTGGACGACGAAGGCAATTTTAATGGGATCGTAACGAAGGTTGAAGGGGTTACAGAAACTGTATCTCTTAAAGATCTTGTTTCTGGTTATCAGAACAACAAGTACAACAGTAATAAGTCGAAGTCTTTATCAGAAGAAAAGAAGGTTTTCGAAGAGCAAAGTACCCAGCTAACTACAGTAATGTATGGCAAGGTTCAAGATCTGACCAATCTTATGGAGTATGTGTCTAAGAAGTTCGTGGATGATAACAGGGCTATTAACTGGGAACAGCTACGAATCGATGATCCTGCTGAATACGCAGCAATGCGACAGGATCAGGCTTCCAAAGCACGTGAAATCCAGGATGTCAGTGAATTAATGAACGCAGAAAAAGCAACCTTGCGTGAGAAAGCGCAGAGTGAGCAAGATGGCAGTCACCAGAAGTACATGAGAGAGCAATACGATGTCATGCTGACGAATAACCCTGCTTGGAGAGAAGAGGAAGTTTACAAGTCTACAATGAGCGACATGAAAAACTTCCTTACCGAGAGCTATGGATTTCGACCAGAAGACTTCGATACTGTACAAGATGCCAGACTTTTCGAACTTGTTAAAGATGCTATGTCATTCCGTAAAGGTAAGATAAGCGCTGATACTAAGCTTAAGAAGAAAGTGCCTAAATTTCAGAAATCTAAGAACAAAACGTCGGGTAGAAAAAAGGTGTCCAAGTTGGACAAGTTAACTAAACAGGCTAAATCGTCTCGAGGCTCTTCTAAGCGTGGAGCCCAGACAGATGCAGTCACCGAACTATTATTAGGTGGATAAAAATGAGTACTGCAAATTTAGATAGCGCAAACTTAAAAGCCGTAGAACATGGTGGCTTGATTCGTGAAGACGTCATGAACAAGATTTGGGACATTTCCAAAATCCCTCTTCCTTTCACAGACATGGTTGGCACTGGTTCTGCCAAGCAAGAATACAAAGAGTGGACCACTGACGAGCTGGCCTCGCCTGACGTCACAAATGCTGTGGTTGATGGATCGGATGCAACTGGCAATAACACAGCGACTGGCAACAGGGTAGGTAACCATCAAATTCAGGTGGCCTTGGCGGCGTAAGCCTCAAGTGAATAATTCCGTGAACTGCTGGGACATCTTGTCAAACCTTAATGCTAAAACAGAAAGAGTGATCTTAAATGGAAAAGCTTGAGAAATTAAGGGTAGAGACAATCAGCAGCCAAGCTGCTTCGGGAGAAGTAGAAGGTCCAACGACTAGGTCACACAGTCTAGAACAGACGATGAAGGCCCACGAGCGCGGAACAACCAAAGTATGTACTGTTTGTGATAAAGAGAAAGAGCAAGACGATTATTATTTCATAAAAGCCAGAGGAACCTTCATGGCGCACTGTAAGAAGTGCTATGGAGATAAGATAAAGGCTAAACATAAGGAAGATCCTAGTAAGCGAAAGGCTAAGTCTAAAAGGTATCGCGATAAGCACCAGAGCGAGATCAATAAAAGACAAGTCAAGTGGACCAAAGATAACGCGGAAAGAACTAAAGAGATAATTGAGAAGTGCCAGATTGAGAAAGCAGGGTCACCTGCAGCTTACCGGCACGAAGCTTACCTCAAAAATCCCGCTTCCTTTCAAAAGGCTAATATCAAGCGTAGAAGATCAGTCATACAGGCAATGCCTCCTTGGTACGATGAGGACGAGGTTAATAAGCTTTATATAGCTTGCAGACTGGTTTCACAGGTAACTGGCGTATTACATCATGTGGATCACATTATTCCACTGAATGGTAAGAACGTGTGCGGGTTTCATGTGCACACAAATATGAGAATAATAACTGCTGCTGAGAATCTTGCAAAGGGTAACAAATTGGTTGATGATATAGTCTCGTCTACAGCGAGAGTTGTAGGAGCAAGTGATTAAAATGTTGCTCATAAGATTAACGCACCAAATCTCTGATAAAATCGTACGTGTATCTTATCGTGCTGATGCGTCTGATACCATCGGTCGTGCCAAGGAATTATCTTACCAGGTAATGCGTCGTCAGCAAGAGCTTCGCCGTGATGTTGAGGCAATCGCTCTTGAGAATCAGGCTTCTGTAGCTGATAACGGGGACGCGATCGCAGGTAAGGTAGGTGGTCTTCCTTCATGGTTAGAGACCAACACTGTTCTTGGTGCTGGCGGCGCGGTTGGTGGTTTTGACCCCGGTACTGGCTTGACTGTAGCTTATACTCCTGCAACTGCTGTATCGGCACTGTCTGAGACAGCTGTTCGAGACGTGGTTGAAGAAATCTACAACAATGGTGGCAACGCTACTAAGTTGATGACTATTCCTGGTCTCTGCCGTAAGTTCTCTGAGTATCTGTTTACTTCCTCAGCTCGCGTTGCTACTCTGATGAGTGATCAGGGCAAGTCTGCTGAGAAAGCTACAGCTCTTGGCTCAGTTAATGTATTCGTGACTGATTTTGGTACACTGGATATTGTTCCTAACCGTCTACAGCAAAAGCAGACTACTGCGGCTGCTGACGATTCAGCGATCGTGTTCATCCTCGATCCTGAGTATCTGGAATTGTGCTACCTTAAAGGTTACCGTACTGATCCTCTGGCTAAGACTGGCCTGGCAGAAAATCGTCAGATGTCTGTTGACTGGTCTCTTGTTGTTAACACTGAGAAAGCTCACGGTATGATCCCTGACTGTGACTTTACTGCTGAAGTGGTGGCGTAATATGGTAGAATCAAAAGAACTAAAAAAGCCAGTAAATCCTCTAGCCGGCAAGAAGTCCGGCGATAAGGTTAAAGTTACTAATACCAGTAAGCAAACTTTAAACACCTCCAAAGGTGCTATCGAAGCCGGCAAGTCCGGTGAGTGCACTGTAGCAGAGTTAAGAACTTATGGTTCTTTCCTTGAGCTTCAGAAGAAAACCCAGGAGAAATAAGTGAACGACGTAATTCGGAGTGACATTCATTTTCAGGAACATACTGGCGAACTTACTCATAAGAGAACCCAGCCCACTGAAAATATTATATTGGAACGAAACAAAGAATTGCGTCGTAATCCTGGGGTGATCCAGGACCTGGGTGCACAGTCAGAAGGTGGAGCGTATGGGCGTCAAGTGGCGTCCGTACCTTTCATTATGTACGAAGAAGCCATAAGAGATGGCTACGAATTAAATAAGGGCGATTCCAAACATCGCTCTAACGAAATGATGAGATTCCTACGGTCTGAGAAAGGCCAATTATGTTTGATTCAGGGGAAAGTATAATGCCAGGCAAAATGTGTAGTGGTTTCGGTAGCAGATCTGCAGCCCTTCCTAAAGAAAGCAGAGCTTTCTGTGAGGGTCAGTTAGCGAGGTCTGTAGGCAAGGCTATTGGAGATAACCCTCATGCAGGCGGTAATGCCAAAGACAGTTGGGACTGGGGATTCTTCTTAATCGATCAACAGGCCCCAACAGACAATCCCGCCGTAGGTGATTGTTGTGCAGCTATTGTTTCAGTAGGAGGAGTCCCTGCAGACATATATCCTCGATGGGTTGACGCTATCCCTGCTGTCAGTGAGCCGACCAGTGATACATGGGACATAGACCTTAATAACTACATTGCTTTTGGTACTACCCCTATTACGTACACGATAGATACTGGCGCATTACCTTCTGGTATAACTCTCGACCCTAGTGGAACTTTCCTAGGAGTTACAGAAAATGTTGGTGCAGGCTCCGTTACTTTCATAGCTAGTAATGCTGGTGGCGATTCCGCAAGAAGCCCAACCATTGATTGGAATACTACATCATGACACGTAAACCGCTAATGCTCATGCGTAAGAAGAACCTATTAGGACCTTTCTACGGAAGATATAAGGGAACTCCTCCAGGCAAAATTGCTAAGCCTGCAGTGAAGCCACCCGCACCCGCACCTTAATGGGACAGTGACATGGACTATCAAGAAATTATCGATCTAGCGGTGAGTTATTCTGATCGGCCCAGAGATACTGAGTTATTGGACAGGATGGATGACTTTCTCAGTATCGTAGAAGCCAGAGTAAACCGTAAACTTAAAGTGCAGAAGATGTCCAAACGCACTAACTTGATCACTGTAGAGAGTCAGGAATATTACGGATTACCTGTAGACTTTGCAGGTATCCGCGATATTGAGACGCGGGTCGATGATGGAACCAATGGAGAGGCGTCGCGAACAAGGACTACTCTCCAGTATCTGTCGCCTGAGCAAATGAATATCGCGATGGCTACATCTAGCAATATCTACTATACGATAGTGGCGAACCAGTTACAGCTAAGTAATGTAGAAGGCGGACTGATCCTTGAACTGATTTACTACAGTAAACTGGTTCCACTGACAGCAACGTACTTTAGTAACTGGTTATCGGTAGATAATCCTGACACATACGTATTCGGACTCATGGTAGAGATCAGCTCTTTTGTTAAGAACCCTGAAGCCAAGATGTTATGGGACCAAAGGTTCATTGATTCACTAGGTGAGATAACCAGTGACGATTCCGTATCCAGATGGTCAGGAACAGCTCTGAGGACTAGATTAGGATGACACAAGTAGGTAATTGGGTATTAGAGAACTCTGATACCACAGGAACAGGCAATATTACCCTTACGGGTAACTTGATTACTTTTGCTAAATTTCGTGATGCGTTGCCAGCAGGTGACATCTGGTATGCACTGGAAGATGCCAATGGTAATCGTGAGTCAGGACTCGCTATATTTAACGGGTTAAACGAACTTATTAGGTCAGAGGTTTATGCCACAATAGTTAACGGCGTATTTAGTGACAACAGTCCTACTCCTATCGACTTGTCAGGAACCTCTGTCATCTCTTGTACGTTCAGTGCAACTGCGTATGAGGAATTAGCGAATCACTTATCTGATATCAGTAACCCGCATAGTGTGGTGGCCAGTCAAGTAGCATATGATCCTAATGAGGATCCAGTATCTGGTAGCACCAATGTGCAAACAGCTATGCTTGACCATGGTCAGAGCATTGAGCAGAGAGTCACGTCCCTGTCAGGTGTGATTGCTGGCGGTGAGATAGCGTGGCAATCAACGTCTGAGTTTAGAGTATTCGCAGGTAACGGTGAGGTCGTAGATTCGCACACCGATCCTAGCAACTCGAGCATAATTCCAGTATCATGGAGTGAGACTGTAGAGACTCTGCAGACAGGCGCTACGATAACTGGAATCACAAACATCCTCATGACTGCTGCGGGAACTGTATTACAGATTCCAGGTAATATGGCGCTATCAGCACCCAGAGATAATATATTCCTAGGTATAGCAGATTATATCGACGGGGTGTTAAATGACGTCGTAACAGCTCCATCCGTAGTTAAGCAAACAGCTACTGATGTTTATGACCTTATGGTAGTTGCCAAGAAATTAGAAGGATCTATAGTATTCCCCGTAGATAATGCACTATCTTTCTGGACATCTATTGGTACAGCGTTTTTCCCAGGAATCAGTTGGGAAGAGGATAGTGCAAATCCTAACGTACAAGCACTAGATCAGATAGGTGATAATACCACTCCAGTATCTTTCTATATAATGGATATTGACGGAGCCATTGGAGCAGAGCTAACAGAGTTTCCTAAGACGTTTAATCCCTCCAGTGGCGTACACACGCCGTTGAGTGGTAAGACTGCTACTATTCACAAATTATACAATATTGGCATGAATAATGGAAAGAGAGAATTCATCCTGTTAGAGGGCCAGATCGAATATAGTAATGCTAGTAAAGCTGTAGAGAGATTACAAATAGATGCCCACGATACTGCGTACCCCGATGAGACGGCCCAACTAGTTCTCTTGGGTTATATAGGCATAGGCAATGATGCATCTGACTTTGACAACGTGGCCAAGGCATGGATAGCAACAGGAGGTGTCACACCTTCTGGTAGTGGCGGCGAGGGGTCATCGGATCACTCTACATTAATCAATCGAGGGATTCCAGATCAGCATCCAATAGAGGCTATTGGAACGAGTGGTGGTGATCAGCTAGCTGATGTAATAACAGCCTTAGAAGCTGGCAAAGTAGACAAGGATGTAATTAATACTATCACCGCTTCTCACACCTTGAGAAGTGATAGTCCAGGATTCTTGCTGTATGAGAATGACCAACCACTAGATGGGAAAGGCCTAAAAGTAATCCTCAATACTGGAATTCTTAGCTTACAGACAATAACTGATACTGGTTCAGCTATATATGACGTAGTAAAAATAGATAGAGCAGGTAATGTGTCATTCGCAGGAGTAGTAAATGCCGTACCTGCTATAGGCAATGCTCAGGTAAGGGCAATAACTACAAGTGGTTCAGCAATACTGCTGGCCGTAGAGTCAGATGGACAAGTCCAATTCAGACATGGAGACAGCGTCGGTGCAATTGGAGATTTAATCTTAGTTTCTGCAAGAGGTGGAAACGTACAGCTTAACCGAGCAGCTATTCCTAGACTCAAGTTATTAAGCAATAAAACAACTATTGTAGGGAATCTCGAGTTAGAGCATAATGGCACGGATGAGCACTCAAAAGTAACCGTGCAGGGCCCTGCGGGTTCTGGAATACTGCTAGCTAATGCGACCACTGGTCAAGTAGTACTGAGACATGCCGATGCTGCAGGAGTAGACGGGGATATCATCCTTCGATCTTACCCAGGTGGAAACTTAGAGCTTAGCCAGGGAGATATAGTAAGACTACTCTTAAATTCTATCGGTGGAGAGTTGATAGGGCAGTGGGATGTTGGACTAAGGTCTATTACAGAAACAGTACTATTAGACTACACTGGTACAGTAATTGACGGCGCAAACGCTACCGTGTATCAGCATGGCGCGTTGCCAGGAAGTTTAACACTATCTGATAACCTAGAAACAGGCCAAGCAGCTTTGATGATGATCAATCAGAACGGTCACGTAATAACTCATCCTCCGAATATATCGTGGTATACGGATAGTGGGCAGGCCCCGACACAGATACACTTTTATAACGTATTTGTATATTTTAGACTTCATGGTAATCCAGGGGAGCCCGGCCTTATAGGCTGGGCGTGCCAGAGCTGATGGTTACTGCAGCGATGAAAGCGATACTGTCTTCAAGCGTTGGCGGAGCTCCGCCAGCAGAGATCACTGGTTTAGTAGATAGGGGCGGAATAGTACATAACGTCGATTCTGCTGTACACGACTTTAATGGATTTCAGATAGGCGCGGCATCGGAGGATCGGTACGTATATGTAGAGTATTCTAGTCTGTGCAGGAATATCGGGGTAGATACAACTGTACAATCTATAACAGTTAATGGTGTTGCTACAACGTTTAATCAGTATCCTGGAGCCTCTTTTGGAGGTGCGTGTGCGCATGCATGGGTAAAGGTACCTTCTGGAACTACAGCTAACATTAAGGTAACTAGCAATCTAAATACGACAAATGGGTATGCCAGAGTCTATACGTTTAATGCTGCAGGTACTCTTACACTTCTCGATCATCACCAGTATTTATGGCCAGCTAATACTGTTCCGTTCGTAGTGAACGATATACAGTGTCAGAATAAAGGGCTGTTATTTGCTTTTGCTATCCCGAATGCTGCGGGTAATAATGTAACCGTGACAGGCTCATGGAATGGAGTTGACACGGCAGTAAAAGACTACCAGGTTAAGTACTCGCCTGATGGTGCTAACGGATCAGGGTTTCACGTATCGCCAACTGAGGATTCTACGGTCAGGGATTTCTCGTTCAGTGTAATGGACGGTGCTACATTTATAACCTTCGTAAATTCTTTTGGAGTATCTTAGAATGCACATGATCAAAGATGTTGGGGGTATTCCTGAGGTTTACTCTTTTGGATTGCTCAGACAGGACAACCCTAATGTCAGTTTTCCTATGGATCCAGCTGCAGAAGTTATAGCTCCTTATGATGCTTACTACGTAACCACTCTCGATGAGCCTCTGTATGATGTTACTACAGAATATCTGGTTAAGGATGATATCACGGAGATATCTCCTGGTGAGTGGGTGCAAGGTTGGATTGTTACTTCATTGTCTCCCGAAACACTACAGTTTAATCTGGACAACCAGATTCGAGGTGATATCTATGATGTCGTCAGACCTCACCGCGTGATAAGTGCATTGATACATAGTGCCAATGGTGATCAGGTACCTCTGCAAACTGTGGAGTTAGGCCTGCAGCCAATTATGACCACGTATAGTATCTCTATGGATAGAGTAATCGAGTTGATGTTCGGGTGAAGACTTTCCTACTAATGATAGCATTATCTTTACAAGGGTGCTATATACTTATTGTAGAAGATAATACTGACCGCAGAGACTCTAATGGAGTCACAACCAACGAGAAGGCTAAATAATGTTTGGTATCTCGTCATTCGCTTTAATTGTCTATGCTGGGCTAGGAATTCGCCTTACTCCAACATCAGAATTAATATGGGCAGATCAGTGCATAGAGGTTAGCGGTTGGAGCGATCACTCTACTGATTCCATATGGACTCCAGACATAGCAGAAGAATCATCCTGGGTAGATCAGCCCGTTAATCACATAATGACTGAGGAGTGTCAATAATGCCATTAGAATCGGCAACAGTAATCGCAGAACTAGAAGAGACATATCCTCTTGGTGGTGATCCTACTGCGCAGGGGGATAACCACCTGCGATTGCTTAAATCAGTACTGCAGTTACAATTCCCTGGTGAGTTGGGTGGAGGTTTCGACATACCTATTGTAGCTACTGAGACCGAGCTAAATCACTTGGTAGGTGTCTCAGACAATATCCAGGACCAGTTTAATGCCTTGGGCGTAAGGATGGATGATCTGGAGGCCTCACTGAATGCACCTCCTGGAACAGTCCTAGTATTCTACCAAGCTGTCCCTCCACTTGGCTGGACTCAGATAACTGGTCACGACGATAGTATGCTTCGTATAACTGATGGAGTTGGCGGCGGAGCTGCAGGCTCTGACAGTGGGTTCAGTTATAGCTGGGCTCATAATCATACAACTCCAGCTCTCTCACTTACAGAAGCTCAGCTGCCTTCTCACTACCACCACGTTGCTAGGCTTGCTACATCGCCCAGTAATGAACCAAGTGCAAGCGGGTATCTGCAAACAGGATTTCCTGTTAGTCACCAGAATGCGTATGCTCTAATGGGTGGTACGATTGCTCCTGATGTATATCGCTCATCCAGTAAAGGAAGTGGTCAAGCTCACGCGCATGGTAATACTGGAAACCAGGGCTCAACCTTCACTCCTAAGTATGTCAACACAATTATCGCGAGCAAAGACTAGTGAGTGGGCTTGAGGAGGTCCTCACGTGCCCTCTGGGGAGCGAATGCAGAGAGGTTAGGGATAACAAGCTATATAAATGCGCGTGGCTAGTGGAGCTTGAGGGGACTCACCCACAGACGGGTGACAAGGTAAAAGAGGACAAATGTGCCATCCAATGGATGCCGATCCTTATGATTGAGGGTAATGGGTCTATGAACCGCTTAGGTGCCTCTATTCAGTCTATGCGCAACGAGACTGTTAAGAGACAGGATGTCGCTCTTAAGGTTATTGATAGTATGGGGACAAGCAATGACTGAAGTCATAACTGTAGACAATATAGGCCTGAAGGGCATAAATACAGATGTCGCTGCATGGTCCTTACCTCCTGAATTTATAACCCGCGGCGATAACTTTAGAATCTATGCTGGTAGCATCTTTGCATCTGGTGGATATGCTGAATGGTCGACCGCTCCAGAGTTATTCTTCCCTGGCTATCTGATGCATACTGGTTCTCTGTCAGGAGATTACTGGGTAGTTCTAGGAAGAACTAAAGTATACTCATTTGACGGTCAGACTTGGACAGACATATCATCTGTCGAAGGCTATACCAATCTAGGCGAAGACGACGAACTGTTGTGGACTGGTTGTGAGCTAGCCAATATACCTATTTTCAATAATCCTCGCTCTTACCCAGAATACTGGAATCCTAAGTCACCTGGCCAGGTACTCCAAGCACTTAACTTTGATTCCGGTCAAACTTGGGAAACCAAGGCAATCTCTTGCGAGGTAATGAGAAGCCATAAGAACTTCTTGATTGCCTTAGGAATCCATGAGGGAGGTATTGATTATCCTCACGTTGTGAGAATATCTACAGCAGCCGATATCAACGGATTACCGTATACCTGGGACGAGACTGACAAGTCTGGCCTAGCAGTAAGATTTCAGATCGGTGGGGATAGTGGTAAGATCATTGATGGTAAGACCTTAAGAGACTCGTTTGTTATCTATTCCGAGAGTGGAATAGATATGATCACTTTTGTTGGCGGTGAATTTCTATGGAAACTCACTGAATTATCGAGTACTGTCGGCGTGCTGTCAAAGAACAGCATCGTGGAAGTTAAAGGCCTGCATTATTTTATCAGTGACGGCGATATCTTAGTCAATAATGGTACGACCATTAAATCCATTATGCATGGCAGGATCAAGAGATCGTTTGCTACGAGGATCAATCCAGCAAGATACCACACGTCTTACTCAGTTATAAACAATAGGCTCAAGGAGATATGGTTCTGTGTCCCTACTGACCTGGCCTTATATCCTAACAGAGCATATATTTACAATTGGACAGACGATAGCTGGTCTACTCGTAAACTGCCATATGATTATGATACAGGCACAGAGGTGCTAATAGATGCTACCTCCTTTATTGCTTACGGTGTCCAGACTGAGCCACAGAGACCGTGGGATAGCTGGGAAGGCACGTGGACATCCCAGCTGGGTATATGGAAAGGTAACAACATATCACCTCTCGACTATACCTTGGCAGGCGTGATGCGAGATTCTTCCAGGATCAGACTAATGGATCCTGTTGACAAAGCAGATTCTCCGTATGAACCTGCTATTATAGAGCGAACCTCATTCCCACTGGAAGGACACAGAAACGTAACCACTATCAGTCGCGTGTATCCACTCATGGTAGGCACCACTCCAGTGGAAATAAGTATGGGATCGCAAGACTATCCTGGTGCGCCTGTTAGATGGAAGACTCCGGTAGTGTTCTTGCCAGGTAAGGATCGTAAGATCGACGTTAGAACTACAGGCGAGCTGCATTGCTGGAGGATCGCCAGTATAAATGAGTACAAGGATGAGTCGATTGATTCTGGAGTAGGCAATTGGAGCATATCTGGTATGGTGATAGAATATAGCTTGGATGGTGCTAGATAATGGTCTACATAGCAATTGAGCCACCACCTCTTGGAACGGATGAGGACTTAACTTCATACTTGTTTCGAGCTTTCCAAGAGATAGCCGAGGCGATAAGTAAAGTCAACAAATTGGACATTCGGAATATCTTACCGGATAGGCCTCAAAATGGTGGTATGTATTACTTTGGACAGATAATCCTCCCAGATATAACTGGGCCAGGATTCTGGGGATACGAGGAGGGCGCATGGGTCAAGCTGTGAGCATTGACATATCCACCATGTATATTGACTGCGAGCTGTGGGATGAGATAGCACCGTTGCTCAAGGAGGCCACAGACCTCTCTAATGGTGAGGATACGCTGGACTGTATAAAAGAGAGAATTGAGGATAGTGAGACGTACCTCATGGTTATCAGGATCGACGATAAGATCACGGCAGTAGCTACTATGGAGGTGCATGAGTATGACTCGGGGCTTAGAGCTTTGTTCATGCCTATGGTAGCAGGTACTAAAATGGATATATGGGCCGACAGATTACTTGAAGAATTAGAACGTAATGCGTTCAAACTACGATGCTCAGAAGTCAGGGGTTTTGCTGCTAGACCTGGCTGGCAGAAGTATCTAGGTAAACGAGGTTGGAAGACCTTACATACGATTGTTGGAAAGAAACTGGGAGAATGACATGAGCGGTGGTTTGAGCGGAAGTAAGAATAAAAGCAAGAGCAGTTCTCAGTACCAAGATGAGGTATGGGGCGGACAATCACCTTACTTGGGTGACTTATACCAGGGTGCTGGTAACTTGTTTGATTGGTCTAACCAAGGTATGCAGGGCAACGCGCCTGACGCCTCGCAGCGAGCGGATGATATCTACGATACCACCAAACCTGCATGGGAACAGCAACTCGGTGGTGGTGCCTATCAAGATATGGGACTCCAGAAATCTCTAATGGATTCTATCAGACAGTCGAATAATAACCCGTCTGCTATGTCTGAGATCAATGCCATGATGATGGGAGGCGAAGGCAATAACTATGCCGATGCCATGAAGTCTCAGTATATGGATGATGCCAATAAAGCCCAAGAGCAAATGATGGGTAATCTGGATGCTCGTGCAACAGCTAGTGGCATGTCTGGTGGCTCACGTCACGGCATTACTACTGCTCAAGGCATGGATGATATCAACAGCAATCTCCAGCGAAACATGGCTGAGACTGGCTACAATACCTTTGATAAGGACCTTGACCGTAAGTTACAGATTGCTGGTATGGCAGACCAAGGCACATTATCTAGACAAAATATGATGATGGAAATGCTTGGTAAGCAGAATCAAACTACTGGTAATGCTATGGGATATGGTAGTAACATGCAGAATCTTGGTATGGGCAGTATGAATCCTTACATGTCACCATGGAATGCAATGGGTCAGTACGCCAACGTAATCGGCAGACCAACAATTCTCGGGTCTGGCGATAGTAGAGGCAGCTCTAGTGGCAGGTCATTCAGCGCGAGCGGAGGCAAATTCTAATGGGTTTATTCGACATGTATCAAGGCGTTAATCAGCAGTCTCCATTTGGAGAACAGCCTCAGCGCATGGGGCTTGCTGATATGCCTCAGCAGGCACCAATACAGAGTAACTATCCTATGACCGCTCAAGAGAGAGCAATCATGGAGAAGGAGGAAGAACTCGAGAGGCTCAGACAAACCTTTGAAAGTGACGAGCGTGATAAGAAACGCGCGATGGCTATGAAATATACTCCAGGTATAGGTAGTGGCACTGGTAGTGGCCAGGGTAAAGACATGAGCCAGTTCGCTAATGTCGGCAGTCTGATGAATATGTTAAATGGTATGAAGTCACGAGATGGCCAGCAGCAACAGCCCTACCAGGACTTCATGCCTCCAATCAGAGGCCTGATGGGCTAATAGGAGAATAGCATGGGATTATTTGATTACGAGAAGAGTGACCATGATAGGTTCTCTAAAGGGTCTACTACATACAGGCGTATGTTAGCAAAAGAGTATACAGCTAATCAGGAGCGTCGAGAGAAGGAAGAGATGCTCAGAAAGCGTGCTGAGTATGCTAAGGCTAACAAAGCTCAAGAGCTTGGCGTCGAGGGATTCGAGGGCGCTCCTGGTACAGGTATCTATGCTGAGGGCGTATCTCCCATGCAGCGCTTCCTATCTGAGAGAGCTCATGGACGTCGTGGCAGTCAGTTAGAGGGTATGTCTAAGTTAGGTATGGACTCAGGCTCTGGGCTCGAGTCTGCCATGCTTAGGAAAGGCAGTGCTGAGAATCCTCGTATTGCATATGACAAGTATTACCTTGGTCTGTCAGACGAAGATAGGGAGAAGGTAAACTTGTCTAAGCGAGCAGATAAGGTTATCGATGTTGGCACTGGCTATACTAACCAGCGTGGTGAAAACATTGTTAACAAGAACCTTAAACTGACTGGGCAACGTAAATCGGAGGGATTAGACATCGCAAACCGCCTTACCACTCATGGAGAATCTATGGGTATCATGGATAACATGTACGACACTGTCAGTTATTCCATGGATAGGGTTGACGAGTTAGCTCAGAATACAGGAAAGACCACTACAGGGCTTGGAGGCTTGCTTGCTAAGATTCCAGGGACTAACGCAAAATTCTGGCGGGGCCAGAGAGATACTATCGTAGCCAGATTAGGTCTTGAGCAACTAGCTAAGATGAAAGCTCTATCTAAGACTGGAGCATCAGGCTTAGGCCAGCTATCTGAGAAGGAACTTAAGGTTCTCCAGGATCAGCTTGCTAATCTCGATCAGCTACAGGATGGAGAACATATTAAGAGAGGCCTTAAAAATATATATTCTCAGATGGCTAAGTTTAGGGATGCAGTCAGGGAGGATCAGAAGACAAATATCGACTGGTACAATAAGAACTCTGGCGATCTTAAAAAGTCAAACGTCTTTGATAATACTAGATATCTCGGTAGAATAAAAGAGCATAAAAGTAGAGTAGCATTACCTGAGAGCCTAGGCGGTAATCCTGGGTCTAAGGACTTCGATCGTGAAGCATTCAATGCCAGACGAGCAGCCAGAAACAAGGGGAAATAAGTCATGGGAGTTCCAGTATATTTTGGTAATGGGTTCTCTATGGAATTGGAGCCTGACGATGATTTAGATGAAATAATGGACGAGCTTGTTACTCAAGGGCTTATAGATGACAGTACGCAACTAGTGGCTCCTCCAGAGAATGACGTAGATCGTGAGCGATCTAAAGGCATGGGTATTGGTGAGATCGTCGAGGGCGTACTCACTGAGATGGGTCAAGGTGCTTCAGCAAACTTCATGGATGAGGCAGCTGGTGCTACCTCTGTCTTCGACCCTAAGAAGTCTTACGAGGATACCCGTAACAAGTTCAGAGAGAACAGTAAGCGATTTAGAAAAGACTATCCTATTGGAACTGCTGCATCTCAGTTTGCTGGCAGTCTATTACCTCTTGGAAAGTTCTTCCGAGGTAAGAATGTGGGTAGGAATATGGAGATAGGCGCCGGGATGTCAGGCCTTGACTATGTTGGTAATGTTGATGAGATGAAGAATATCAATATTCCCGACATGTCTCTCCAGATGCTTATGGGTGGACTAACGCCAGCAGCTACGAAGCTAGGGGGTAAGGCACTTAAGTATGGTAAGAATCTAATTACTAACAGGTCAGGCCAAAACATTGAAGGCCTCATGGAAGAGATTTCTAAGAAGACTGGCCGCAGTAAAGAAGAGATAAGAGAGGCAATCGAGAATGCAGATCCTCGCTACGCTAATACGGAATCCATCGTGGACCTCTTCAGTAATACTGCTCCCTATGCCCGAGCCGCGAGAGAGGCTACAACAGACTCCTCCATATTGGGTCGTGTTAGAGCAGACATGGATCGCTCGCCTGGGGCTAAGGGCAGAGTGGCTAGTAATCTCGTAGAGAATGACATGTATGGACCAGTCAAGCATGGCTCGCGTGCTCGTACTAAGACAGCAGCTGATAAAGCTTTTACCAAGATAGATGAAACTAATTATCAGATGTCTGAGAAGATGTATGACTTAGCCAATAAGAATCCTGCGGTTGCTGAGGCTTTAGAGGAGGTCATTCCAAGCCAGATGGGATATGCTAGAACCATGGGAGAGCCATTAGAAATATCTGGAGAGAATCTGCGACGTGTCAGGATGTCTCTTAAAGATACAATGGATAATCTCCGCGAGCGTGAGGGCAGAGTGGGCGCCTCTAAGGCTAAGAAGTTAGAGTCTGTCGATGCTGAATTAGCTGACGTTATCGATGATATAGCTCCTGGATATAAGGCAGCAAATAAGACTTACTCAGATAACTTAATCGACGAGGAAATGCTTCTAGCTGGTAGAGAGCACGGCGTTAATAAGTTAAACATCGATGAGCAGCTAGACTTTATTGGTTCTTTTAGTACGCCAGGTAGCAGTAAGATGTATGAGACTGGGCTGACATCCAATCTTATGGATAAGCTAGGTAAGACTAGAGAGGAGTCACTTAGCGCACTGAATGCTGCTAGTTCATCTAACTCTAAGAGAGTCCTTGATAAAGTCATGGGCGAGAATAGAACCAAGTCCTTCCAGGATGCTATCAATAAAGAGAGGGCCATGCAAGCTACTGAGAAGGTCGTGATGGGAGGTACTCCTAATCAGCTTAAGAAGATAGCGCTGAGTGGTATGGGCGGAGACCCAGGAAATATGAAGTTAGCTCATCCTAAAAAAATGGGAGGTGACGCTATTTCACAGGTGGTTAATAGAGCCTTAAACCCTGAGCTCAGCCCCAAGGTAGCAGGTAGAGCTTTAGAACTCTTGACCAACCCCCAGTTAAAAGGCGAAGCTATGGAAATGTTAACCCGAGAGTTTGGTAGAGAACAAGCTGAGATAGCCATGAGAATCGCCAACACCATAGGTGTCGGCGGTTTGATGAGAACTCCTGAAGATATATTCAGGAATGATGAGAACTAAACATATCTCTCACATACTGCATGGAAAGGGATTCCAAAGTCAGTATAGTAAGCGAATGAGACAGTTGCTGACCTACCTACGTAAGCCTCGGGGTTAGCAACTACGTCTCTCTTCTCTTGAGCCGTACCAGGAGCTACTGTAGTAAATGTATCTCCATTGGGTAATCTGAACACTAGCTTGCCTTTCCCTACCTTATCCTTTACGACATCAATAATTGGAAACTCTGCATCGTGTCTGAACTTGACCTTGAGGAGTGACTTATCTCTCTTCCCTGGTGCATACCCAGCATGGTCTAATCTCACCATGAGACCCTCATACCCTCTACCTCTGGCATTATCCAACTCAGCCTTAAGGGTGTCAGGATTATAGGTCCATGCTGGCTCCAGTATAACAGACTCTCTAAATGGCATAGCGCTTAGCGCTGCGTGCCTCACTGAGTACGAGTCATCCATCACTAGATCATACGCATGGTATCGCAGATCAGTCGTGCCACTCTGGTATTTCCTCATCCTGGAGCCAATGTCCTTCAGAGCCATTCCATGGATGTAGACCTCACCATCAATGGTCTGGCCTTCCTCGAGGAACTCTAGCTCGTCAGTGATATGCCCTAGAGTGTCGATGCTTTTACCGTTCCTGGTGTAAGCGATGAGGTCTCCGTCAGACCTCGTGACCAGCATGCGATTACCATCAAGCTTCATCTGGACAAGCGCTCCCTCTACCTTAATCTTCTTGGGATTGATCTTGTCGAACCTCTGAGCTAGCATAGGGGCGTAGGTGTCCATACCATTCTTATTGACATTACTCCTGGCTAGCTCTCTAGTATCATGGTATCCCTTGTCCCTCTGCTTATTTATTCTGGAATTGACTCGAGACTGGATCTGCTCATCTACGGTTCTACCAGCAAGGCCTTGAGTGATGTGCTCATTATGGGTGATATAATTACCTCCATAGACACCCGTCTTAATGATGATTACTTCGTTATAATTAACAGCGATAGACCAGACTCTAAGCGCTCCGAGATTATCTATTTTGTAAAGAGTTATCACCATGTTTCTCCAGTATTAATCTTACGTAAGCAATATCTTTCATGTAAATATGGGCATCAGTAATGGTTGAATAGAATGACCCGATATCACGCCCTAAGCGCCGCGCGACATGCTCCAGTAGTTTACCTTGGAGGTACATGTCTAGTTGTGCGACCGTAGCCATATTCTGCGAGCGCATAAGACAATGCGCGCAGAGCTTACCTTTATACAAGAAATAGACCGTACCTATGGTACATGGATATTCTACGGTCTCATCTTTATTCAGTAACATCTGATCGTTGGCATCGAGGATTAGCACAACTCCCCTTCTGGTGTCAGGATTATCATTGAGCTCCTCGATTAGAGCATCGATCTGTTTGATTATCCTTGGCCCGTAGAGGGTATTGAAATTATCTGGCAAGCCAGAATCCTCAGACTTCTTATAGAATTGGCTAGTACCTGCCCACTTCTTAAAATTCTCACTGGCATTAGTACCTCCACTAATCATGAACTGCCAGAAGCTCTCTGCATACTCACGGGTGATCCTTCCTTCTATGGAATCGAAGAAGTCATAGCTGGAAGCATCCATTACTAGATACGACAGTGCATGCGTTCCTACAGTATCGCCTGTCCTAGATTTCTTGGATTCAGTTGGCCCATTGTATATCACGCGGTTACAGCTTAAGAACGCGTCCATAAAGGTTAAACATTCAAGTGATTTCATTACTCTCGCTCCAGTTCTTGTTTTTAAAGATCCATACTCCGTAACCATTTACGTAATATGGTTTAGTTCCAGTAAGCTCGTTTAAGAAACCTTCTGGTATACATGCCCCGCCAGACCAGAGTCTAAGCCTGAGGTCTAAGAAATCGTCGTACTTGTTCTCTACAACGATTATGTATCTGGACTGACATTTCTTGATAAACTTCTCGATATTCTCCAGTGAGAATAGGTGGAGGAATTCTGAAAACATGGTGACATCAGCTACAGATAGATCATGTCCATACTCCTGGTGAATATAACTTACGCCTGGCAGTTGGTCGAAAGCTCTTTTATCTATAACGATCTTTACTGGTATATCAATCCCTGATACCATACGACCATTCGCTCCTCCTACATCCAGTATGGAACAGGCAACGTAGTTCTTTAGCTTCATCTGAATATTGATAAACTTGACTACTTCTACCTTATCTCTAGCCAACTCATCTATCAGTAACGGGTATAATTCTGTTGGCTTAGAAAGATCACCATCTAGTATTCTCTGCTTGACTTTCTCATTATAACTCATTTATTGCTCCAAATATGTGTCGTCAGGTCAAATGTGGGGTCCGTCACCCAACTTAAATGTATAATCTATAGTAACATCAGAGGGTTAAATTGAGAGCTCCCTGGGGATCCTGAGGACCTCCATGCAAGTATCCACGTGTGACCACGCAAGACCTCGTGACTCCCATAGCACTGCCCCAGACTGATCTGTGTACTTCTTTTCAAATACGATCCTGGTACAGCTAGTGTCTAGTAACCTACGGACACATGCCAGACAAGGACTATCAGTGACGTAGACAGTCCTGATACTGTAGATATCTTTACACTTCGCTATAGCCACGTCCTCAGCATGCCTTGCAATACATCTGGAAGTATCACCAGATTTATCGAAGGCGCCAGGGCATGGTGATTCGGGATTACAGTGTGGGATTCTACTGGCTACAGAATTGTAACCGGTTGATATGATATTCTGGTTGATGTCTACTAACACGCAACCTACTGATCTTCTATGGCAGGTAGCTCTTCTTGAGACTGCTTCTGCTATACCAAGGAAGAACTCGTCGTTACTAGGCCTACTCATTCTCGTATTCTCTGGCACAGTCTTTGCAGTAATCTGTAATCTCTTGCGATACAAGTCCACAGTTAAGGCATACAGAGTGTACCTTTATATCGTGGTCTTCTAGTTCTCGATCATCTTTGAATTCTATGTCACACTCCTCGCATATAAACTTCTCTATATGGAAAGGGCTACGAGGATCGTCGTCATAATTTCTTATGTCATCTGGATAATTACTCATGGTATTCTCCAAGGAGGCCGTCCCTGGCCACGTGAATTATAGAAGCTTTCTAGACAACCTGAGGCCTATCAAGCCAGCACCCATAAGAGCCAATGGTAGAGGCTCAGGGACGTTCTGAGTGGTAATACTGTCTATTGGACGAACATCATTCGCAGATACGCTCATCTGGTCATAATTCCAATGGCGATTACCGTCGTCATTACCTATTACATACAGGTTGGCATCAACGAAGGGGTCTGTCTCCCAGTACATACCAAAGTAGTCAGTACCTCCATTGAGGACCTCTTGGCTGTAGTAGGTATCACCGTCACTGATAAAGAAGAACCCAAAGGTCATATCCGCGAGCGATGTGTCAATAGACCCGTACCGCGTTGCCGCAGTTTGAGCCGGATTATCCCAGACGACATTACTGGTAGTTCCGACAGAATCGCCAGCCCTGAAGATATCCAGGGAGCCAGTGATAACGTCATTATCCAAGTCATACTGGTAAAAACCAAAGGTATGATCTGGAGAATTGAAACTGCCACGGTCAAACGTCAGAGTAAACCCTGAGTCATCCATAACATCATTGGAGTCAGTGAGAGTCCAAAGCTCGTCACCTGAATCCGCTATACCATTATAAGTAGAGGGATAGGCAAGAGCTGTAGAAGCTACAGCTGACAGTGCGAGTACTGTTAATAACTTTTTCATGATTGTACCTCGTAAGTAAAATTAATGAAAGGTTCTGTTACCATAGATTCTCCTGATTGCGGGAGGCCCGTCCTTGGGCCAGGTTGGTCTAGCGACTTTCTAATTCTACGATCAGCTCATTCACGATCTTATAAATGCCGACGTAGTAAGTAGCAGAACCTTCAGTCATACCGACCTCTGTGCCCTTAGCGATAATCTCATCACGCGTAGCATCGAGGTGATCTACGAACCAGGTGTTCAACTGAGAACTCATGGAGGCTGGAGCTTCCCAACCAAAGGCACGACGCAAGCGATTGTAATTCGCTTTTGTCTGTTTCTCATCGTACTGACCTAGCTCAGCGAGCTTAGCCATGACTTCGTCCTTATCACCTTCAAGGACCTCTTCTTCAGTAAAGCCTTCAAGAACCTCTTTCCATTTGGAATTGGTCTTAACAATCTCAGGCATCTCGAAGCCGTCTTCTGCAGCTTTCTCACGGATGTACTTGTCAGCAGTTACTGGAGTAATGCCGATCTCCTTAGCTGCACTCTTGGCAAATTCCATACCTTCTGGATCAGCCAGATCAACACCTTCGACCTTACCTTTCCACTCTTCCTTACGCTGAGCAGGTGTAAAGATAAGGCCTGCTTCAATTGCCAGTTTGCGATATTGAGCAGTCGCTTCTTTCAGACCTAACTCAGTCTCAGTATAAATAGCCAGGACGATTTCATCTTCAGTCAGTTCGATATTCTCTTGGAAGATCGCTTCTACCAGGGATTCAGCTTCAGTTTCAACGTCTTGTACATTCAACTCGATATCTGCAACTTTATTTTTCTTGGTCATTTTTAACTTCCTTCAATAGTGTATCAAATAAGTCTGTACCGAAATGGTACGAGACATGGGGTAAAATATTCATCAGACTCTTGTAACGCTTTCTGATCTCGACTTGATTGATAGTTACTTCTTCTTGTAACCCTTCTACGTAGTGCTCCTTGTTATCGAAGTCAGGAGTTCCATCTCCGTGACAATAAATAAGAATGCTGTTCCATAACATCTTATCCAGTATGGATTTTAACAACTTCATGTCCAAGCTATTAGGCTGTTGGTAAACCATATAAGATGGAGGTTGGACTCTATCAAATATGTACGTACCAGTATTTATCTTCCCTAGCTCTTCCATACTTCTCTTTATACAGTGCTTGAAGTCATCACTGGGTCCACCCGCATGGATAATTTCTAGACCTAATTCCTCTGATAATCTCTTAGCTAGAGTGGACTTGCCTGCTCCATTAGGTCCTTCCAGTATTATGGATTTCACTTAGACAAACCATCAAGGACTTCACGCATCTTAGCCTCTGGTCCAACCCAGTTATCTGGCTTACAGGCATCAGGTGATTCAAAGCCTGGACGGCTTGCCACTTTGCCCTTGGCCTTTGTCATATTTGCCTCATGGATAATACAGAATAGCTTGACAAAGGTTGACTCGTCAATGTTCAGACTTATTAAGCCTAGCATTGCAACTTCTAACGACTGGATTAAGTAACCTGTCGCTGTTACTGTAGCATCTCTCGTAGACATGTTTCTATAGAGATCAGCACTACTTACCAGGTCTCCACAGATTATGGAGCTATCTACTGGCAACGCACCATGACTCAGGTGCTCATACATGGATATATCCAGTGGTTTGTCATCACCATAGAAAGTATCTACTAGGATAATAGCGCCTTGAGTTGTCACACCATGGCGATACAAGCCTCCTAAGGTAAAATAGATACTGTCAATAAGAGCATCAACTTGATCCACTAAGTTGCCGTCATTCACAGATTCCTGGTATTCTATTGCTTCCTCCTTTAATTGTGTATGGAGTAACTTTACCATATCATTATTGATATTCTGTAGCTTACCTCCAGGCTCTTTAATCATGAGAATCTCACGGTTGAAGATTCCAACTCTTATAAATATCTCGGTCATCGAGTCCATATTCTATCTCCAGGTCATAATCGTTAAGTTCATTGCAAATCTTTTTAATCAGTTTGTCCATGTAATCCAGAATGGATTCTATTGGACGGGCTAGCTTCAAGTCTTTCAGGTAGAGGTAAGCGTTAGGTATCGCCTGTGTATCGTAGACAACGTCATATTTGGAGAATAAGCTCCTATCACCTACTCTAGCCAGAATGCTCTCTGATATGTCATCCCTCCTTGGATAGTCTGTCTCGTTCTTTAACACATCTGCTACATTCTGGTACCTAAGATCACACGCTATCCATAACAGTAATAGTGGTGAGGTGTCAGTGAAGAAGTAACCTCTCACAAGCTCGCCATCCTGGTACACTTCCGTGTGCCTACCATGAGGTCCGACATACTGAAAGACTATCTTAATCACTCATCCCACTGATCAAGTTCTTGGACTAGAGTATCTTCCAGATATCCCTCGACTGGAGGTTGTCTACCATCGGGCTGCGTACTTCCGTCAGTTGGCTGGGCTAACTTGGGCGTAGTGTCATTCTTCCAGGCATCCCAAGGCTTCTCTTCCGCCACATCCATTATTGGACCAATCGCACCAGCTGATACGAAGTCACCTTGGGCGAACTCGAGCTTAGGTACACTGGCTTCTTCATCGAAACTCAGCTTAGTAATTACAACTGATGGTGACGGAATACCCGCTTTGAATAGAGACTTGCCATAAGCTCCAAAGGTTTTCAGACTATTCACTGTAATACTCAACAGGTAAACAGTGGGACTGTCTTTTTCTAGGTCAGACTCAAGAACTACGTAAACTCTCTTAGAATCCTTACAAGCTTTGGCCTTACCCCCAGACATGCTCTTGGCTGATCCCCAGGCATTCATGGGACAGGTTCTGCAGTTCTCACTGATAGGATTGTCTACAAATACATCTGGATGTGTGCCATTACTTGACTGGCAATCAGGTGCGTCCGTAGCGCCTGGGGTATAGCTACCTGCGAAGTAAGTCTTGGAAAAATGATTCTCTGGAGTAATACCTACGATGATAACATTGAGCTCATCACCATGCTTCACTTCCTCTTCACCTTCCTTGGTAGTAAATCGAGATTTCTTGAGAGAGATCCGAGGTACGCCTCCAGTTCCCGTATCCATCTCACCTGTTTGGGTTACGTCCTTCTCTCCCAAAGCCTCGCGAATATGCGCGGGTAAGTTTGCTGTATCAGTCATACTAACTTCCTCATTTCTAACTAGCAAGATTGCTAATTAGTTCTTTCTAAATTGGATCACCTGTTCTTCAGAATAGGCTATACCAATATCAGCTGGGTCAAGTCCATCATCCATTAGGTTGATGATGTGGGCCTTGGAAATGTTATTCGTGAATACTGTATAGTCTTGTGTACTCTCGACATACTCGATGAGCTTCTCTCGATCAGTAACACTGGTATATTTCTTAACTGTCTGGAATGCAGTACCATGCTCTGTCTTAAAAGACTGGACTCCCATATCACGTGCTTTCTCAAGAAGGTCGAGCTCAATAACCGCGAGTTCTTTTTTAGCCTCCTTTTCAAACTCTGTGAATAACTTCTTCTTCATGGAGATTTCATTTCTTATGGTAACATAAAGGTCAATCATATCGGCTACAGTCATTTCATTTAATCCTTGATTTGATGATTCATTATATCGCGTTTAAAATTACTTGTAAACCCCTTTTTAAAATTATTTTTCAAAGGTTACTATTCATTATAATAAAGCTCGAGAACTTCCTGAGAAGTAATCTCCTTCGTTTCTAAGGCCTTATATAACTTCTTCTCAACTTTGGTACATGAAAAGTTTATAATCAGCTGTTTCTTTTTCTGCCCAGACCTTCTAATCCGTCCAATCGCCTGCCGGTAATACGCGTTGCCCAAGATCGGACCAAAGAATATTATGGTACTGCAAAACTGCATGTTCACTCCATGGGATAAGATTCTCGGCTGAGCGATAAGCACAGAGAATCTGCTAGCTTTAAAATCTGCCAGTATCTGATCTCGCTGCTTGCGGGGAGTCTTTCCATAAATGACGCGACTGTCTTTTACCTGCTCGCCGAGATGATCTGCGACTTTTACGAACTGGGAGAATACTATCACCTGACCTACTTGCCTAGCGATATTTTCAATAGAGTCGATCTTGTCTTTTATCCCCATGATGATTACGTTGCCGTCTTCATCATACACAGCGCCAGCAGATATCTGAAGAAGCTTGTTGGCTTTTATGGCAGCAGTTTGTGCAACAATGGTACCTTCGCCGAACTCTGCAAGCTGGTCCTTCCTCACCTTATCGTAATACTTCTTTTGCTTGGGCTCCATGTCGAATTCCATGGTGCGATAGGAGATATCTGGAAGGTCAACACAATCTTCTAGCTTGAAGGCTATAGCTGGCTGCAGAGCAGCGTGAATCACTTTAGCACAGTCGAGTCGGGGTTCGAATATGAATGGAGCTATCTGAACTAAAGTCATTTGCCTCCACCTGGTGATATATTTTACTGGTAATCCAGACGGGTTCACGCACTTGCCGATTCCAAATGCATCCTCTGGTGAGTTAGCTAGAGGCGTGCCAGTAAGCCCGTAGGTAGCCTTGGCCTTATCGCATATCTTCTGCGCTTGGATAGACCTCTTGGACTTGTGGTTCTTATAAGCATCGACCTCATCAATAATAATCACGTCAAAGTTAGCCTTGAGGAACTCAGCTCCATATGTACGAACAGCATCATGGTTACTGATATAATAGCTAGCATCCTTAGCTAACGCACGTAATCTTTCTGGACGAGTTCCATGGACTATAGAATAGCCTCGATTGGGAACTGTCTCTTTAATCTCCTCGACCCATACTGAATGCATAATGGAAAGTGGGCACAAGATAAGGGTCTTCTTTATTTTACCCTCCTCCATAAGGATGTCAGTGGCCCACAAGGATGCTGCAGTCTTACCAGACCCCATGCCCGAGAAGTTATATCCCTTCTTATTTTGGAGCATGAAGTTAATTACGGCATACTGATGTTTGTATGGATCTCTATAAATAAATTCGTAGGTCATCAATTACCCTCGTTATATCACCTTCTTCCCAACAGATCAAGCCTATTCCATCTGACTCAAGTATAAAGTCTAGCTCTCTTTGCTGTAGCGCGGAGAGCTTACCGCCTCTCTTCTTTACTTCTATGGCGAAGAACATACCATTCAGACAGCCCACTAAATCAGGTATTCCATTATGACTGAACTGTGTCTGATGGATCTTCCTGACATAAATGCCTGGAAACTCATCCCTGAGTCTCCGAAGTAAGAGAGTCTGAACTTCTGACTCTTTCAAGCTAGCCATATTTGCAGTCTTCCTTAATCAGGCAAAAGAAACAAAACTTGTTTTTCTTAGGAGCGAACTCTTCATCCTCGTTAACCTCGATGTACTCAAGGTCAAATCTGGCCTTTGTCTTCTTATGGTCGGCTCGCTCGAAGATTACCTCAATCTTTCTCTTATGCTCAACAAACAAGTAGAGAGACTTAACTGTCTGTATTTCAGGGTATAGCTCGAAGAGATAGGCAGCAGTCATATGGAGCTGGCCAAACTCCTCGTCGTATGCTCTAAACTTACCAGACTTGAAATCGATGACCGTCATTACTTCTGGAGTCTCGAAGATCACCATATCGATGATACCACGAAACTTCACATCCTTAGGCTTACCAAACCAAGAGGTCTCTTTCCATTTATGATCAAGAGCCAACTGTTGCTCTGCAAATATGGAATCAGCCCCATAGGCACTGAAGTACCAGTTAATCAAGGGTACTACGCCCCTGGATATAGCTCCCATGACAGGCTTTTTCTTCTCGCCCTTCATGAACAGTATATATTCTTCGAGCTGCGTGTGTATCTTCGTGCCTTTCACAAATGCGGGATTGTCTCCCTCGTCAGGATAATCCTTACGGATATACTTGGCAGCGAATTGATCAGGACACTGGCGGTAGTTAGATAGCCGTGACCAGGATAGTGCTATATCAGTTTTGCTCATCTTCGTCTTCCTTAGTTAGTCGAACATATTTATTACAGGTACTAACACTGGCATTTACGTTTTGCTTAATCCATGGAAGGTAATACCCTCGCCTGAATCTCTTCTTAAGAGCTATGAGTGTATCACCACACAGAACCTTCTGTTCCTCAATCTGCATCTCTAAATCATTTATTCTCTCTATTCTTCTATTTAACTCAATGGTTACTTGTAAAGCAGATTCCTTTCCTATAAATCCGTGATTACCAGTGAAAGATGTCATAAGCTATTATCACCAAAGCACATACTACGTTAATGGAAACTAGGGCAGTACGTATCATCGCCACCCTATCCGCTTCTCTATCTGTTAGATTGTCCTTACTACCAATCGCTTTGCACCAGAGCCTCCACACTATATGGGAGTCAGGTCAGCTAAATTCGGGCCTACAGCACAGTCCAGAGGGAATGCTAGTAAAAGCTTCTGCCTGGTATACTTGGAGTAATCAATGGAGTTAAGAAATTCCTTCATGATTAGAGGGTCGTCATCCTCTGGCATCAACCAGCACAAGCTGTCATGGACAGTTATCTGGAAGATGTTAGACGGGAATCTCTCATGGACCTCACCAATTGCTATCACTGTCAGGTCAGCACCACTACCTTGAATTGGCTGGTTGATCGAAGAAGATTCACCTGACCAGTCAAGCTTGTGAATATAGAACCGTCTATCCATAAGGGAATGAGAGAACCCGTTGCGACGCGCCATGCCGATAGCCTTATCCCAGTAGCGTGGTATGCCGGGATACGTCTTCTTATAGGAGTTCAGGTAGTGCGTGGACTCTCGTAAGTTAACGATCTTGTCATACTGCTCAAAGAATTTAGTCTGTAAGCTCTTCGCCCCGATGCGGTACTGACTGGATAGATTAGTCAGCTTTCCACAGTTCCTCTGGTCTATGATTTCTTCGTCAGTCTCCTTCCCTTCTATTATGGAATCGTATGGAGTACCATAAATATTCTCTGTCGTGAGGCTGTGGAGGTCCATTCCATTATGGAACGCGTCTAGCATAGCCCTATCCTCACTGGCCTGGGCCATGAGTCTCATTTCCTGAGCAGAGTAATCCGCATAGAAGAACTTGTAACCAGGAGGTGCGACCATCGCTCGCTTAACATCTTTGTCCTTTCGTGGGAGCTGGTGCAGAGCGATTCCTACCTGGTATTTCTTCATCATCTTACTGGTATACGTCATTCTACCAGTGTATGAGTTAAACAAACGAGGAGGCGAGTGCATGGTGTTAGTGCCAAGATAGTCCTTAGCCTTCATAAATCCCTGGATATACTTATTCCTTACGGTGATAGCTTTTTTCGCTTCCATAAGTTTAAGCAAACGAGGATCACCTGACTTGATAGCTATAAGCTTGAGATTAGATGCACTCGTAGAGGGTTTACCTTTCGGGGTCAAGCCTTCAGGCGCCAAGCCCCAGAGTGTGAATAGCTGATACGCTAACTTAGATGGAGAGCTCACAATAGATTCGCTGAGGTCAGCCTCACGAAGCGCTCTGGCGATCTTAGCCCCATAGACTACTTTCATCTCGTCAACTACATCATGGTCCACGAGGATACCCTGCATGTACCCTACAGCCAATGGAAGTAAGGCTTTGCACTCAGTTATGAATCCTTTGGCTTGCTCCCTTGGTAAGAGCTTCTCAAGCTCACATGCGAGCTCCAAGGTTAACTCTGTATCAGCAATAACTCGAGTAAGCCAGTACTCGTCGGAGTCTTCCATATTATCCTTCATTCCGAGGAATTCAGCGGTCTCAGGATGATCTGGAAGCCAGCGCTCTATACAGTTGCGTAACGAGTATTGGAAGTGTTCGTCTCTCTGGGAATTGTTTAACCACTTGGCTAGGATGCCAGTGTCTCTGAAGATGATATGTTTTATGGTATCGTAACCTACGTTACGGATTAGGACTGAGATATCGAATATCGCATTGTGACAATAGACTACAGGTTCTTTGAGATTCTTGATTGTTTCTACAGTTATTTCTGCACTGTCTGATACTACCTTCGTACCATCTTTTCCAACTGCGCATACTAATTTGACATAAAACTCTTCGCGGTAAGGCTCTAGGGCCCAGGCGTTCGTCTGTTTTACTGTTGGATCGAACGGTCCGGTCTCCGTATCAATTGCATACTTTGTCATATTTCTCTCCAATTAAATTTGGACACTAATCATATCACAACTAATGTCCAAAGTAAACAACTATTTTCTCCGGTTAATTAACTGGAATATATCCTCTCGGGTAATAGTGCATATCCTCATCATCAAACCTATCCTCTGGATACTCGAAGCAAAACTTAGGCCCGAATATTCTGAAGGCAGTATCTCGATTCTCTTTGTACGAATCTCCAGTTATGACTGCAATGCAGTCCTTGTCAAATATCACACCATCAATTTCATGGGTGTGGTCCTGGCCAAAAGTTACGAAAGTTCTATGCGCCACCATAGTTACCAGTCTTTACTTTACTTATGGAGCTAGGAGAGTAGCGCCCGCAGCCATTATCCACGAGCCACGCTGCTACCTGGTTAAGGCTGTAGCCTTTCTCGTTTATTAACAGCTCGATTATTTTCTCGTAATCCATGATTGGTCTACGAACCAGTACAGCATTCTGAGCTCTAATCAGTACTTCTTCAAGCGGTGGATTTGTAATTATATCTTGCGTCATTTTTGTCCTTCCTTTATTTCTCAATTTGAATATACATTATATCGTATTAAAAATTCCTTGTAAACACCTGTTTAAATATATTTTTATCAGGTGTTTTAACTTGCGTAATTATGTGATATAATACGTGTGTATAAGAGAGCAAAAATTACTTTTATTATTTTACACCAAAGGGGTTTACGTGACTAAAATAACAGTCTATAATAATGTGCTCTATGGAACTATCATAACAAGAACGAGGAGAGCTTATGAAACATACCTAAACTAGTAATGGCGTCTCCCATGATGAGACTAACTAACTACTATGAGAGAATAAGATGAGAAATTTAAAGCTAGATAATATACCTCTAAGTAAGAGACTAATAACAAACTTGCTGCCAGGGCTTAAAGCAGACTTAATCCCTGCTTACTGGAATGATGAAGGCAAAAGAGTAGTGCCGCACGGATGGCAAAATTACGATTCCAGTGATGATGATATGGACAAAGGGTCAGACGTGCTTTATGGTAAGAAACCCGAAGGATATGGTGTCATAGGAAGAACATATCCCATTGTAGATATCGATATCAAGACTCCTGAGGGCCAGGAGATTGACCCTGAGCAAGCATTTAGAATTATGGATGAGGCAGGTCTTAATCCAACCTTTACTGTAAGGTCCAAGTCAGGTGGTATCCACTTGTATTACGATAATCCAGGGTACGAAACTAAGACCATGGCTAACTGGAGCATATACAAAGGAGATGAAGGTTCCATAGATATTAGAGGGACTGGAGGCTACGTCCAAGGCCCTGACCTATCCATAGATAGCGAAGACTGGGAACCCGGACACTACGTTGTTATAAGGAATTTACCTGTAGCAAAGTGCGATCACGAGCTTCCCCAGAAGAATGAAAGTAAGAATGTTACGGAAATAAATGTTAAAAGAAATGCCGAGATGAAAAAAGAAAAGCTTGGTGAAAAGAAGCTCGAACTCTATAGGGATATAGTAAGCAAGAAGGGAAAGGTTATAAAAAAGGGAGCAATAGTAAAGAAAGGTGAGAGGGATAATATACTGTTGCTGATCTCAGGCTACTGTACCAGGAGAGGCTGGGGTAACCAAGAAATTTACGACGAGTTTGTGATGTATGAATTTGCTGCTGGCGGGGAGGGAGACGAAATTACCTTCGAGCACCTCCTTGAAAAGGTTGATAGGGATAACAAAAAGAATGAGAGCGAAGATTCCAGAGGCGAGCAAGTATTTAAGTACCTCATGGAGAATCTGCACTTCCTGTCTGACGGTCAGAAAATGTATAACTCTGATACTAACACACGAGTCACCAGCCTCGAGGGCTATCATGCGTGCTACCCTTACTATGTAAAGCGTACCAATCCCAAGTCTGGTAACTTAACAGTGGTGAAGGTTACTGAAGCTTGGCGTGAATCTCCAGACAAGATAATTACTGGTGAGGTAGGCCACAAGCCAATCAGGGCTAGAGTATACGAGGAAAGTGGTAAGATGTTCAGTAATTCTTTCGTCGTACCAGAGATCATCCCATGGGAGGAGCCTGTCGGGATTGATCATCCATTGATCATAGACTTTGTCAGTATATTGAGACAGTTGTGTAATGGGAATGACGATACCTTACATCTCTTATTATCTCAGAGAGCCAAGAAAATACAGGAACCTTTATGGAGCCCTCATTGGGGATTCGTAATGATTACTGAGAAGTTTCGCTTAGGCAAAGGATTACAGGCTCAGATATTTGCCAGTATAATGACTGGCTCATCCAATGGATATACTGAGATAAAACCTGCGGACATATTAGACGGGAGAAACAGACATGCGATGAATTCCATGTTAGTCTGCTATTCTGAGCCCGTAGTTTCTGGCCTGAATAATAACCAAGGAAGTGCATTAATAGAAGGTATAAAGCTGTTTATGTCTGAGACCGCTGGTCAGATAAAACTATTATACTGTAACCACAGTGTACGTATGCGATTCTACTTCCTTAGTGAGATTCATTCCAATACGGCAGACTTCACCAATATGAGTGAGGGCAACAGGCGCTTCGCACCGATCTTTTGCTCGCTATCTGCTTTACCAAAGGATGTGTATAGCAGAGTCGTAAGAAACTTTAATGAGGTAGAAGACAAAGAAGGTAACATCGTTGAGAGGCTATACGAGAGAGACTCAGTAAGAGCTCTGACTAGATTCCTCATGGACTACGAAGTAAGCGAGCATATCAACGATGTAGAATCTCCAGTGATGCCTGACGTGAAATATGTGGCTGAGAAAAGTCAAGGTATAGACTACGGGAATCTTCTCGACTCCATAAGCAATCATCAGGGAGCTCTATACTCTGATGGCCAAACTCTAAGCACCATGCGCGAGGCGATAGCAGACACCCAAGGGGTTAGTATGAACAGAGCTAATGAGCTTATGAAGAGATTGAGAAGTGAAAATATAATGATTCCTTTCTCTGTTACCATGGGGATGCCTACAATGTCGATAGCTTCGACTCGTGATGCTTCACAGTATATGAGTGAATTATCAAGGATAAAATTAATATCAGGAGGCAAAGCCAGCGTGTTTATAATCAGAAATCACGAAGTGCATCTAAAGTTTAAGAAGAGCAAAGATAAGATGCCTAAGAAATATGTTATGGGCCTGTTTTTTAATCAGCATGTAGAAAATGAAGAATATAAAGATCCCAAATAGGCTAATGGCTAAAGTATTCAGCGAGCAAATTAGTAACTCTCTTTTTTATAATAAAGAAGTTGGTTATTTCTTGCTCAAGGATACGGACTGCCATGCCTCAGGCGCCAAGCTGAATACCTTGAAATGTATGGTGGGAAGTCTTGCTACACTGGATGCTAAAGATCAGAAGGACCTGATCAGATTGTTTCCTGATCATAACTTAGTATTTAAGGAATACAGATGGATAGATATAAGACCAAAACTTGAATATTTATTACAGTTAGAAAGAAGCCCCTTAAGAATTCTCTGAAGGGGCTTCGCCTCCTACCTAGTCAGACAGGGACTTGATAAAATCCTCCGCATTTGAGCCGATATCTATAGCTATATCTACTCCCTTCAGGTATATACTACACCCTTCATCTGTTTCCCTAACCATTGCTATACTTCCAGGAAATATATAAGTGGACTTCCCTCCTGGACTGCTATCTACCAATTTTATAATCTCTGGTAAACTTACTTTAGTTACTCTACGGTCTGGCGTTTCTGTTTCAATCATTTTCTATTCTCCAAAGGCGCCGGTAAGCCACCGGCAAGGCTCGCTCCATGTGGAGCTACTACTTACTGCATACGGAGCTATTTGCCCCAGTATCCTGTATTCTCCATAACATCAGAGACGCTGATCACACCCAAGATATCATGGCGTATGTCTTCTGTTAAGATACCGTTGGTTGGAAATCTCCTGTCCAGTATGGCATAGATACGGAGGATGGAGAATAGCGTATGCTTCTTGTGCCTGTAGTTGATGAAGATCAGGTCTATCTCCTGTATCAGCTTCACCATGTCTTTGTGTATCTCAGGCTCGAACAGCTTACCAGCTATATATTCCCTTATCTGGGTGAGTACCATAATGTGAGTGTGCTCCTTTGCCTTAACAAAGTTAGCAAACGCTTTCTTCATGGTTTCTTCACAAGATTGGTCAAGGTCATCTGCATTCGCCGACTGCATACGGGAGATTTCTTCGTATGCTTGACACGCTTTAGTCTCGTTGCTAAGGACCTCTTCAAATTCCTCGCTGCTATCTTCTCCTGCAAGACTCGTTTCTCTCGCTTCTTCAACAACTTGGCTATGGATTTCTCTCTCTTTGGGGCTCGTCTTTTCATTGTTATTGCTCATTAGCTTACACCTTCTTTAAAGTCTAGTGCCATTTGTCTAGCATCTTCCATAGTCTCTGCTACCCACTCACCACGCCCTAGTGCTACTACATGGTGATGAACTCCCCCTACGGTATTGCGGATTTTCTTATTGGGTATCTCGTCACTGTATGTCCATCTGATATCGAAGAACAGCTCGCCGTCTTTTTCTATTAGCCCCTCACTGCGTACCTCTGAGTAGCACTCATCAGTCCAGAATGCTATTGCATCAGCTTCTTGCGCTGGCAGGTCTTCACCATTGTAGTGACAATCACCTTTACTGCATACGGAGCCAATCTCAAATCCATAGATGGCTCTATGACTCCAGCCATACCATTTATTATCCTTAGGACTAAACCCGTGCCCAGCGGTAAGCTCCTCGGTTATCTCTTTCTCAGCTAAGAAGTCTACGTGATTCTCCATACCTACATGGGTGATGTAGCTTCCATCAAACTTACTGAGATATACATCAGTCAGTGTGTCGTGCGGTCCCAGGTATACCTGAATGACCTCGCCTACTAGCTCCAAATAATCTTCAGTTTTCATATCTTTCTCCATAATGGAAGGGCCCGAGGAGAATCCAAGGGCCTCGCGCTAAGCGCTTCGCTAGTGTACAGTATCGCCGCCAGCATTGACTGAACTAGTAGCTACCAGATGTATAAGCTCTAATTCCTCCGTCTCCATACTTACTACCACTCTCTCCATGTCGATGCTCTCCATAATAGCCACCATAAACATCATTGGAGGCAGGAAATCTTCCAGCTCGAGCTCCCGCTCACCAGACATGTCTATAATATCGTTGAACATACTGTCTAAAGTCTGGAACGTAGCCTCCTCGATACCGAGGTCACGTGCTCTTCTCCCGAGCTTATTCCTAGCCGTCACCATCGTCTCAAACAGCTCGCGGCTCGTGAATTCCATCGTTAGTACATCTTCTTGCGTCTCCATATTATTCTCCAAAAATAATTTTAGGTGGCTTTCCGGGATACAAGGCTCCCGGCTGGTGCTGTGCTCCATAAGGGTGAGAAGACACCGCTCGCTGCACGAGGCTCCAAGCGCCGCGCGCGGGGCGTGGTGTCAATGCTCATCTTGCTCGCTCCTGTTGTCAGTTATCCACTCAGACAGTACCATAATGGAATCAACCGCCGTCAGCCCAAAGTGCATCTGGATATCCTCAACCGTCGTACTATTCACCTCTCTGAGGCTGTCAACAGACATATCTAGATAGCTCCAGATAAGTGTTGACCCCACTCGTCTCTGCATGTGGTCTCTATAGTCAGTACGTGATATGCTCATCTCTTACCTCCAACCTCCGGGCCAATATAATAAAGCCCCGAAGGTAGCTAATTGGTCAATTTGGTAATTTTTATATAATGGCGGAATAGATTTAAATGTGTCTGGATCGGTTATTAACATAGTATTGATGGAGTTATTCATAATAGTAACCTTTGTTTGTAAAGATAGCAAATAAAATTATTTACTGTAGACATTATATATTATTTAATTAACCTTGTAAACACCTTTTTAAATTTATTTTCACCAGAAATAGGTTCAAGTGGGTTCAAATGGCGCTTCCATAATGTAGGGAGGAGACGGACCCTGACCCGTGCAGAGTTATATGAAAATGGTGATTGAGAATGATTAGATAGGTTAGTACACCCATAGTTTTGTTGGAGAGAGTGAAAATACGGCTCCATAAAAGGAGGAAATTGAGGCGCCTCGCGCCTTGCTCGAGGCGCCACGCGCGAAATGTGTCCATAAAAAAGGTGTGCAAATGTTGAGAGTGACCCATTGGAGTGACAAAAAATGCTTGTATATCAAGGGCTTATGTGCATTTACTCTCTTACTCTTATATATATATATAAGTAAGTAAAATAGGGTAGTATATGAGACATTGCTCATATACAGCACAGTGCTGCACACTGCCAGAAATTCCCAGGCATGTGTGGAGCGCGCGCATGTGGGAGTAAGTGTGTAAGTGCTTGATTTATAAGCACTTTTTTGCAAATTAAAGTGGGAAAATGCGCGACCACTTTTAAGCCCTTGATTTATAAGCACTTTTTTTGGCGTAAGTTTCACGTTCGCGAGTGGCGCTTCGTGTTAAGAGCCAAATCCCATCACTTTACCCAACCTTAACAAAGCTCGAGCTAGGCGACGAGAACACAGCGCCTCGAGCGTAGCGCTACGCACTTTGTCAGGTCAATCATGGTAGCTCCACGGAACTGGCGCTGGCGCCTCGAGCGTAGCGCTTTGTCAGGTCAATCATGGTAGCTCCGTGGCGCCTGGCGCGTGTCCGGACGTATTCATATGGTAATGTCAAATGGTGGTTAAAAAGTGACGCCACTTGTCCTCACGGCTAACGCAGCGTGTGTCCAGCCAATTTTATGACCACATGTGGACATTTATCCATCTTTATTTAAAGTTGGGTGGCGAGCCCCCTGGGGACCAAGGTTATACCAAGGCAACTGCATATGGCTCGGGCCTGGCGCTACGCGCCATGTCAGGTCATTTATGGTAGATCTTTTTATGGAACTGCATATGCATATGGAACTGCATATGCATACGGAACTGCATATGCATACGGAACGAGGCGCGAGGCGCTGGCTCAGGCTCAGGAGGAGAGGATCACGGGACTTAATGCCCTCGCGAGCGAGGTGACTCTTTATTATGGAGCGGGTCGGACATGTAATCAATGGTATGGGTTTGAGGGAGGCGAAAGGCCTCCCTCTATTATATAACTCCGGCTTCAGTTAGCGTATACAGAAAACCGACCAACGCTATACCGACAACCGCTATACCTAGGAATATCCGCCAAAAAGTCACTACTAAGATTAAACCGATTATAATACCTAATACTTGCATTATTCACTACCCCCGAAAATGACAGTAATTACCTTTTTAATTACTAGCCCGCAAACTACCATTATACTGCCAAAACCCGCTAACCCGACCATAGCAAAGATCGCAAGCATTCCATAATATAACACTAAATCATACATTCTAATATTCCCTGATTAGGCAAATCCTTTTGCCTATTAGCTTCAATTTACTTGTTTAACAAGTTTGCGCGCTCATCTAGCATTTTCTTTAATTCGATTACTAATCTATAACTATTAACATAATAACTCACGCTGCCGCCTTTCATTCCAATTTCTACACACTTCTTTTTTATTTCATCACTGGTGGCAGCCATACTATCATCTAAACTCAAAAACCATTTCTTTAGCTCGCCGCTTTTACTTTCAATTTTTACGCTAACTCCATTCTCTTTGCAAACCTTTTCAACCAATTCGCGCGCTTCAACTTTACCAGCTACCTTGCCACTAATATCTAAATAACCAATAACTTCGGCAACGCTCTTGCC
>Ga0164318_10000173_pt1 | contig 41252 bp, 39 predicted proteins | sample GuaBasSedimGuay9_FD_113734 | JGI IMG/M metagenome (GOLD analysis project Ga0164318, IMG submission 113734) | Subseafloor sediment microbial communities from Guaymas Basin, Gulf of California, Mexico - Guay9, Core 4571-4, 0-3 cm | ecosystem: Environmental > Aquatic > Marine > Hydrothermal vents... | reverse complement strand
CTTCCACAGCGGATGTTGAAGACTCCAATCCGAGGGTTGGAGATGTTTTGAAAGAGTGGGGCGCGGTGCTTGCCGCGGTGCGGAAGAAAAGCCCTATGACGCAAGGGGTGCTTCATTCTTGCAAGCCATTGGGCATTAAGGGCGGAAAACTAATTTTGAATTTTAATAGTGAAATCAATATGGCAAAGATGAAGCAAGAGAACCATCTGGAAATCACTAGGCAAGCTCTAAAACAGGTGTTGGGCCAAGAGCTGCCCATTGAATGTGTGACAGGCACGCGAAACGGGAACGAACTTCCCTCTACCGTGGAACCAGACGGCATGATTAGCACGGCGGTTCGCGATTTAGGCGGAAAATACGTTTCAGATAGAGATTGAAAATTATTTCAGAGAAGCTAATTTTATTTTGGAGGTTTAGATGAGTAAACGTGGTGGAATGGGAATGCCAGCAAGCAATAAAGGGATGATGCAGCAACTTCAGAAGCTTCAGCGAGAGATGTTGAAAGCTCAAGAGGCGTTAGCAGAAGAAACGGTCACGGGCACGGTGGGAGGCGGAGCTGTGCAGGTGGTGGTTACCGGAGATCAGATATTTAAGTCTGTAGAAATTGATCCCGCTCTCTTGGAAGATGGCGATGTAGAGATGTTGCAGGACTTAATTTTGACTGCTGTGAATAATGGGTTAGACCAATCGCGCAAGTTGGCCGAAGATCGTTTAGGGCCGCTTGCTGGAGGCGGTTTGCCTTTTTAGGGGTGTAAAATTATGCTTCCAGAACCAATTAAAATGTTAATTGACGCTCTTTCACGTTTGCCAGGAGTGGGGCCAAAGACCGCCTCTCGTTTGGTATTCTTTTTGCTGCGAACCTCTGAAGAGACGTTGGTGCAAACTTTGGCGGAAGCTTTGCTGAATTTGCGGGCGGGGACGGATTATTGTCCGACATGTTTTAACATCATGGAAGCCGGACGATCCCAGTGTAAGGTCTGTGCTGACCCTGAGCGCATTGCCACTCTAGTATGCGTGGTTGAAGAGCCGCTGGATGTACTGGCTCTTGAGCGTACTTCTGGCTTTCAGGGAAAGTATCATGTTTTGCAGGGAGCGCTTTCTCCCATTGAAGGGGTAGGCCCAGAAGATTTACGTATTGCAGAATTGCTGAAACGGGTGCAGAAAGATGCCGTGAGCGAAGTAATCCTGGCTACAAACCCAAGCATGGAAGGAGACGCCACAGCGATGTATTTGCGCCAGCAGTTGCAGCCCTTTGATGTGCGGGTTACTCGCTTGGCGCGTGGTTTGCCCATGGGCGGCGATTTGGAGTACGCCGACCAGAACACGCTTTTGCGGGCTTTGATGGGACGTCAGGAGATGAGCTGAGTTTTTTTTGCCAGAGACGCGCATTTGTGCGTATTTTAGTTCATTTGTTTCTGTATACACTTTATTTAAAGGAGGATGACATGGTTGGTCTAAATCGCGTTCAATTGATTGGGCATTTGGGGGGAGACCCAGAATTAAAGTATACTCCTAACGGCAAGAAAGTTTGTAAGTTTAGCGTGGCCGTCAGCCGGCGCTGGCGCGATAAAGACGGCAACCAAAACGAAGACACCGAATGGTTCAATATTGAAGCCTGGGAACATTTGGGCGAAATTTGCCAAGAATATCTTAAAAAAGGCAGTTTTATCTTCTTGGAAGGTCGCCTAAAAACAGACCGCTATGAACAAGAGGGCGTCACGCGCTATTTTACAAAAGTGATTGCTTCTCAGATGCAAATGCTCGATAAAAAAGAGTAATTGGCAGAATTCAAGAACCTGCTCCAGTACGCTTCAATAAGAATTTGAGGCGTACTATTTTTTTTGTAGTGTAAACTTCGGAAATCTCAACTCCACCCCGTAATATCAAAAAGATGCTTCGTGTCTCTAAAATTCGTTTATAATATTGCTATGAAGCGCAATCTTGTTTTTTTGCTGATCATTTTGTTCATTCTTGCTGCCGGAGTGGCGGCTTGGGGGATGGCACCACGAGTGGAACGGGTTTTACCCACCAGTGACGCCGAACCGCTCCTTGGAGAGCAGCCGCTTCAGATTGCCTTCTCTCGCCCCATGAACGAGAAGAGCGTTGAGGCGCATCTCTCTGTCCAACCGCCTCAAACGGGAACCATCTCTTGGAACCAATCCCACGATACCCTAACATTCATCCCCCATCAGCCCTGGCCCCACGGAGAGACGCTCACGCTGTGCCTCGATTCTGGCGCAAAATCGGAATTAGGGCTGCCGCTTCTCCAAAGCCATACCTGGAATTTTAAGATTACCCCGCCGGTTCTCGTTTATTTGTGGCCTGCGGATGGAAATAGCAATCTTTATACCCTTAACCTAGAAACAGGCGAGAGCCAAACCCTAACCGCGTACCCCCATGGTGTGCTAGATTTTGACGTTAGCGCCGATGGTCTGACGTTATATTACAGCGTTTGGCATTCAAGCGCAGAGAGCGCACTTTATGCGCTGAGTCGACTCACAGGGGAATCGAGTCTTATTCTTGAATGTGTCCAATCTTTGTGTCGTTCCCCTAAAATTTCCCCCGCAGGGAAATATTTGGCTTACGAATGGATTCCGCAAGTAGCTGATGGCGCTCCGAGCGTTCGCGTTTACAATTTGCAGAGCCATCGTTCAATGGCAGTTGGAGAATATGGGCACTTCACCGAAAACCCCGCCTGGTCTTCCACGGGATGGCTGGCTTATTACGACCATACCCAGCAGGCATTTGTTTTCACCAATCTGGCGGACGGGAGAACTATTACTCATGCCAATGAAACCGGCGGTTCTGGAAGCTGGTCGCCAACGGGAGATGCCTTTGTCACTACCGAAATCACCTATCTTGTGGGCGACTACGCCCCACGCCACCTGCTAAAATTTAACCTTGCCGAGGGGACAGAACAAGATTTGACGCCGAAAAATTATTTAGAAGACGCCAATCCTGTTTATTCTCCTGCTGGAGATTTAATTGCTTTTGAGCGTAAATGCCTAGAAGCGTCTTGCTGGTCTCCGGGGCGTCAATTGTGGGTGATGTCATCAAATGGAAACCGCGCTTATGTCCTAACAGACGCCCCAGATTATAATCACACAGGCATTGTCTGGCATCAGGATGGGCAGCGTTTGGCTTATGTGCGCTATAACAATGCCCAATTATCAGAACCGCCCGAAATTTGGGTCGTCAATCGCTCTGGATCGCAGAAGACACGTTTGGTCATCAACGGATACGCCCCTCGCTGGCTGCCGTAAATTTGGCATTGGGCGACCGCGAGGGATGCCCCTACCATTATGGAAAAACTAACCCGCGCCGTAAAAGCTGAAGCTAAACGTTTGGGATTCAGTTTGGTGGGTGTTACCACCCCCGAACCTCCTCCGCATTTGGCGTTTTATGAGCAATGGCTGGCAGATGGGCATCACGCCGGGATGGGGTGGATGTCCGCCGAACGGGCGCGTTGCGGACGGGCTGACCCTCGTGCTATTCTCCCCGAATGTCAATCCATTCTCGTGCTGGGTATGCCATATCCCCAGTCGTGTCCGCGCCAAGGGACGGGGAAAGTTTCCTCTTACGCCTGGGGGCAAGATTATCATCACGTTATTCCGCCAAAATTAGAGGCATTGGTGCAATTTGTTGAAGAGCGTGTGGGGGAGGCTGTTCCTAATCGTTGGTACACCGACACAGGGCCAATTTTAGAGCGAGAGATTGCCTCCCGCGCTGGCCTGGGATGGATTGGGAAGAACACTTGCCTCATCAATCCCGGACAGGGGTCTTATTTCTTTTTGGCCGAAATTTTGTTGGGTATTGAGCTTGTGCCTGACCCGCCTTTTCCCACTACTCAGTGCGGCTCTTGCACGCGTTGCATAGACGCTTGCCCCACGGGGAGCTTAAAAGCGCCTTATACATTGGATGCCAATCGGTGCATTGCTTATTTGACAATTGAGCTGAAAGAGGCCATTCCCCGTGATGTGCGCCCCTTGCTGAGGGATTGGATTTTTGGGTGTGATATTTGCCAGCAGGTGTGCCCTTGGAATGAGCGTCCCGCGCAGCCCCCAGCGGAGTTCGCTTTTCGAGCCGAGGTCGCGGCTCCCGTTTTGGAGGAGGAATTATCGCTTTCTCCGCATGATTTCAATGGTAAATTTAGGGGAAGTCCTGTAAAGCGAACCAAGCGCCGGGGGTATTTGCGCAACGTGGCGGTAGCGTTGGGAAACGCTGGGGAGGAGCAATCGGTCCCGGCGTTGGTAGCAGCTTTGGGGGATGGAGAACCCTTGGTGCGGGGGCACGCTGCTTGGGCGTTGGGCCAAATCGGTGGTGAATCCGCGTGCCGAGCCTTGAAAGCATCCCTAAGCGGGGAGGAGAATTTTGAAGTTAGGGAAGAAATTCAGGCCGCGCTTGAGCAGTTGCTTTAATCCCGTTTTTTAACTTTTAGAGAAGTTTTGTTAACACAATAAGCAACGCTAATCCGACTCCCAGTAGAAAAGTAAGTTGGGAATGTTCTTTTTCGTGGCTTGTCGCTTCGGGTAAAAGGTGAGAGGCTGAAACGTAGAGTAACACTCCGGCGGAGAAGCCAAGCATGAAACTGACTTGTAATTCTCCTAGGTGACGGATGATGGGGTAAGCTACAAGTGCGCCCAGAGGGGTAGTGAGGGAGGCAATTAAAAAGCCTTGGAACATGGCCGCTTTTTCTTTCACGCCAGCCTTTCTGAGCACGAGATAGGTTATCACTCCCTCGGCGAATTCGTGTATGATCATGCCTGTAGCGGCGAGGACGCCAATGAGAATTGAGGATTGGAAAGTGACTGCGTAGATAATGCCATCAATAAAGGAGTGAATTCCTATCCCTTCGACTGCTACTATCCCAAACGCGAGTGATTTTTGCTTTGTGCGCTTGCTTATTAATTCGTTAGAGAAGAACATGAATAAAAAGCCAATCAGGGCGAAGAAGCCGGCATAGAAGCTCTTTTCAAGGGCTTTTGGCAAAATTAGTATTAGGGGAACAGAAATCAATATTCCGGCGGCGAAGCACATGAAGTAGGTTTTTGCTTTTTCAGCCCAGGCTTTATATTTGAAGATGGTGAAAATTCCGATACTGTTTACTACTGCTGCCAGAGAGGCAAATGCTGCTAACCAGATAGAAGTATTAGGTGAGTTAAACATAGATGTATTCTCCAATTATTGACATTGTTTGCAAATTCCATAGATTTGCAGCCAATGTTCTTGAATTTGATAGCCGCTTTCTTTTGCTATTTTTTGAAAGATGTCGGTTAGGTCTTCTTGGCCTTCAAAAACTTCCATTCGGCCACATTTTTTGCAGATTATAAAGTGCTTATGCCCAACCAGGGTTGGCCAATATGCTTGGCATCCTCCCGGCTGGTGTACGCGCTGGATGAGGTTGAGTTTTGCTAATATTTCTAACGCTCGGTAAACACTGGCAAGTCCTAGGGAGTGGCCGTCTCTGCGGGCTATGTCGTAGATGGCTTGCGGGGTGAGGGCGATTTCGCTTGCGGCCAAGATGTTTATCACTATTTGGCGGGCGGCTGTTAATCGGCAGCCATGTTCTTGGAGTGTCTCTTGCCAAATTTCAGCACGTTTTGCTGTAGATGTGTTTGCCATAGTTGACCTTCTATAATTGATATTGATAATCATTCTCAATAAGGCGGGAAAATTATACACCTTCCCTTTTTCGCGTCAAGGGAAATGATACGCTCGAAGGCGGGGAATTACAGTGGTTTTTTTTGTTCTTTGCGGTTGTACTGTTGTGTCAAGCTTAAAGTGATGTGTTCGTAGTGACGCACGAGAGTGCGTCCTTGCCGAAAGTAGGCACTCTCGTGCCTTGTTACAAACCATCTTTTTATATTTGACAGCCCAGTACCTTTGTTAACCAAAAAGAGCCGGACTTGTTGTCCGGCTCTTATATTTTTTCGAAAAGTTTATTACGGCGCTGCGGTTGGCGTTAGTGTGGAGATAGCTCCTGGTGTGTTTACCGGTGTCGATTCTCCTTCCACGGTTGGCATAGGAGTAACGAGATTTACTCTTACATTTATAACTTGGCCAACGAAAAGCAGGCCTTCTTGGTATTCTTCAATGAATTCATTGCGTTCTAGGATGTCTTCTACAGTGCTGCGCAGTTTGAGGGCAATGGATTGTACGGAATCGCCTGGTCGAACTGTGTAGGCCACCATCATGCCTGGAGGTGCGTCGTAGGGGATAGGCGTAGGGGATGGGTAAGTTTCGCCAGGGGCTGGGATTAGTAGTTCATCTCCTAGACGTATGATGGGATTGAGCGGGTCAAGAGTAAACTCTGGGCGATCACGATTGACCATGATTAGCGTTAAGAGGTCAATTTCAAATCGCTCTGCAATAGTGTATAGGCTATCACCTTCTTGTACTATATAAATCACTGCGCCAGAGCGGGTGGGGGTGAAGGTGATAGTTGGAGTATTAGTAGGTGGAATTTCTGTGGGCGTTAGTGTGGGGGTTGCGGTGGGTGGCACTAAGGTTGGTGTGAGCGTGCTGGTTGGGGTTGGTGTGTCAGAAGCGAAAATATCTTTGATAGATATTTCTGTTCCTGTAAGCCAAAAGATTAAGAAATTCAACCCTATAATAACCAATAAGGCCGCCAGAATGAAGATCAAAGTGGTTTTCCATGATTGACCTTGTGTCTTGCGCCGTTTACGATACGAGTCAATGATTTCTTTAGGTGATTCTTCTTTAGCCATGTCAAATATCCTCAACTATAGAGTTATAGATTTCAATACAAGTGATGTGTTTTCAACAGTAGACTGATTTAACAAATGTCATTTTACCTTATTTTCTGTTAATTAGCGAATCTGCAGAAACTTAGGGGGTGCTGAAAAGTTGTTTGTTAAACCTTAGCCCTCCTCTTAATCCCCTTAGCGAAGCATCCTATCAGGGTAAATTTGACCGTTTTTTTGTCGCATTTGGGGACACTCTTCGAGTATACTACGCTTTGTTCGCAATGACAGCACTTACTTTTTTGTCGTTACTTAAAAGTTGATGTAGTAGAGGTTCTTCAGTTTCAGCGCTGCACAGCTAAGGAAGCCCAAAAGGTGTAATTCTCATCGGTAGAGGTGTGCGTAATGACGAGCAAATAGAACTGAATCTCTTTTCCCGCTAAATCTGAGAGGTTGATCTTTATTTCTTTAACTATGCCATCGCAGGTGTCTGCCCAATCCCAAAGGGTTTTTACTGTGGAAAGGTCGTTATTTACGGTGTAGCTAATGCGGTATTTCACGTCTCCGTTTCCACAGCTCTCGTCTGGGTTTGTTATGAAGCCGACTGTGCCCATTAAGTGATCGCCAGAATTGACGGTATAAGTGGGATACCTTCCAATGATGTAGTTGTTTGCGCCTACGGGGGGGTATGTTTCTAGCACCCAATTAGAAACGCGGCCATTTTCTAGTTTTTGATTGTTTCGTAGATCGGCGAATGGGTCTCCGGGATTGGCAGACGGCCCGAATGTTAGCGAATCACTTCCGGGGCCGGAAAAGTTAACCGGCATGGTTCCTGTTCCCCACGCTGCTTCATCGGCGAAGGCGTTGAAGTTGAACATCACGCCTGTTCCTATCTCCACATTTACCTTCACCCAAAAAGTTTGCAGGGAGCCGCCATCGCCAAAGGGTTCGCCATCCTGGTTGCGAAGTACCCAAAATCCTTGATAAAGGCCGGGAACATCTGGAGCTGTTAATTTTATTGAAATATCAATAGTTTCTCCAGGTTTTACTTCTGTGTCTGTGAATTTGATGGGGGTTGAGGCGCCCATGACGTCTCCATGTTCAAAGGCCAGGGAATATTCTGATGTCCAGGTGTTAGAGCCAGTGTTTTCTAAACGCCAGGTTTTGGTGAATACTTCTCCAGGCGAAACTTGGGCGTTATCAGGGTAGGTGATATCGCTAATAAACGTCATGTGGTCGGGTATGATTGCGGTTGGGGTGGGCGAGCCTATTGGTGTGCCGAAAATTGACGGGGGGGAATCTGTAGGGGTGAGTATATTTTCTGGGATGGCGGTTGGGGTGGGCGGATTTGCCGCGGTGGTTGCTGGGTGTGGAGTTCCTTCAGCGGCTACGGTTAGTTGGACAGAGACTGTTTGCGCCGCGGCAGTATAGACCGCGCCTGGGCCTTGGGATGGCACGGGAGTGCCTTGGGGCATGTTGCAAGCGCTAAATAATCCCAGAATTATGATGGCGATGAAGAAGATTTTTTGAGATTGACGAACTGACATGAGTTGCTGCCTCTTTGGTTTGGGGAGGTTTATTTTTTGGAGCGCGTTTCTACCTTTCCCTGCATAGACCATGGCCCTGTCCATGTGATAGTTACAGGGATGACCTTCCCGTGTAAGTTTTGTTCAGTCTCTGTGAAGACCAATTTATTGTTTGGTGTTCTTCCTCGCCAGCGACCGCGCACTTTATTTTCAAATAGCACTTTCACTGTTTTGCCTTCGTACCGAGAGTTAATTTCCGCGGCAATGCCTTTTTGAAGCTCTTCTAAAACGCGGAACCGCCGCCATTTTTCTTCTTCGGGGACGTTGTCCTTCATGCGGCGGGTTGCCACTGTCCCCTGACGTCCAGAATACCGCGCCAAATGGGCTACATCCAATTTCAATTCTTCAAGAATGTTATAGGTGTGCTGGAACTGTTCTTCGGTTTCTCCTGGAAAACCAACAATTATATCGTTAGCTATGCCTACGTTTGGGATACGGGTTCGGATTCTGTGAATAAGTTCGCGGTATTCATCGGTTGTGTAGCCGCGTTTCATATTTGCCAAAACTTCGTCATCTCCCGATTGAATGGGTACCTCAATGTGCGGCATTACCTTGGGAAGTTCAGCCACCGTATCAAGGAGTTCATTCGTCATCCAATTGGGATGCGAGGTTAAAAAGCGCAGACGTTCTAAGCCAGGTGTGTCATGCACTTCTCTTAGCAAACTAGAGAGGGTTGGCTTTTGCGGTAAATCTACCCCGTAGCGGTCAACAATTTGCCCCAACAAGGTGATCTCTTTCACGCCTTGTTTAACCAATGATTTAACTTCCATGGCTATATTCTCAACGGGGCGGCTTCGTTCGGGGCCTCGGCGGTAGGGCACGATGCAGTACGTACAGGCATGAGAACACCCTAGAACAATGTGTACGTAGGCCGTAACTTGGTCGGAATGGTTTTTGGGAAGGGGTAATTCTTCATCCATAAAAGCGAAACGCCGAGCGGTTGTTTCTTCCTCCAAGGCACGGCTTTCGTCTTGCGTAAGATAAGCTATTAACGGGCCAGGGTCGGAGGGAGGGGAGAAAACGTCCACATGCGGGAAACGCTCCGCTAGGTGTTGGTGGCCTTTCACTCCCACCAGACACCCCATGACGTTAATAACCATGTTCGGGTTCTTGCGCTTTAATCCCTGCAATGAACTAATTCTGCCTGTTGCGCTATCTTCCGCACTTTGCCTAATAACGCACGTGTTTAAAACCACCACATCCGCATTTTCTGCACTGTCTGTTTCTTGGTAATTTAACTGTTCTAACGCCGAGGATACCTGACGAGAGTCAGCTACATTCATTTGACATCCTGAAGTCCAAATATAATATTTCATAGCTGCCATTATATCGGGTTGAAAATAAGAGTCAAGCAGGGATATGCTCGGCGTGCGCTAACAACATTCTTATGTGTACCAAGCAAGAGTAATGCGCATTTCCCCCCAAAAAAGAAAACGCTCCGCAGAACAAAGCCGTCTTGCGGAGCGAAAACAACAAATTTACTAATTACCTACTCATCTATGGGGGGGGCGGCCATTTCTAACTCAGCGTTTTGCAGAATACGTTCTACCGCCATAGTATGAACACATCGTCCCCTAGTTTTGAAAAAATCACAATCACACTGCCACTCTCCATCTTTAAAAGATGTCTTATGAAGGTTATTTGTCCCCTTAATAGTCACCGACAAAGCATCTATCTGAAAGCGCTCACGCTCTTGTGCATATTGTTTTGATTTTTGAATTTTGCTAATCATTCCTGAATCCATCTGACTACCTCCTTTAACCAATAAAAAAAAACACGCAACTTTACAGCGCGTGCGACACCTACTTAGGAGAAACTATTCTTTTTGAGTTATTGATTCGCATAATTTATTTTCCTCCGAAAACTCGCCTTCAGTATACGCTGATTTTAGCCGAAAGTCAACATAGTTTTTGGGGATAAAAAGCCTTTTCCCTGGCATTTTCCAAAGCCTCAGGCGTGTGCTGTTTAGAAGCGTGAACATCTGCTCTGAGGATGTTGCACACCCTAAGCGGACGCCATTCCCGCGCGAGATTTACGCCTTCATCCCCAATTTCATCCAAATTAACGTTCGAACACGAGTGAAGCCCGCCTTCTCTAAGCTAGAAACAGCCTTCCCTGCAGGGTAATCTAACCGCAGAGAACGTTTGAACCTCTCAGTATGGTCCAAAAAGGGGAAAAAGGCGTTCGCTACCGTTTCCTCACACTTGGGAGAAGCGGCTAACCACAACTTATCTTCAAATGTTGTTGTAGATTGCCAGCTCAAAACTCCCATCAACTCCCCATCTGCGTCTGTTGCCGACCATTGTTTTACCCGTGGGCTTTCGAAAAAGAATCGCGTCAACATTCCTAAAACTCCCCCTCGCAAATCCCACGCCCTCAAAGGCAAATACCAGCGGAGCGATGGTGGGTAAGTTCTTTTTAGCCATTTTCGCTGCGACTCCCAATGCCTGGTTGAGCGCAATTTGACAGTTATTTCTTCCGAGAAATTTTCTGGCGCAATCTCTTTTGAACGCTGTGCTTTTCGTACCCAAGTGGTTCGGCGAGCGTGTTTTTGGAATCCAATTTTGGCGTACAAATCTATAGCCGCTTGGTTGCTAGCATCAACTTGAAGCCAGATGCCGTCCAAGTTGCGGGAGTCCAAGTCTTGTAACGCCCTTTTAACAAGAGCGCTGCCAATTCCCTGGCGTTGATAATCGGCGTGGACGGCAACATTGGCTATGAGGTAATAATGATGCAAAAGCGACCGAAAAGGGATGAAACTCAAATTGCCAATCACATCTCCATCGTTATCCCAAACAAACCCCGAAAGAGGCATAGAAACCCGTCCAGCGGCGCGGACTGCCCAGCGTTTGAAGCGTTTGTCTTTTGCCGAAGAGCGCATATTGCGCACCAGAGCCTTCCCTTCTCGGCTTAATTTGTCGGCGAAGCTGGTTTCTATTAAATTGGCTACAGGGAGCAAGTCGTGCCAAACATCAAAGGGGCGAATGTGTTCCGAGGGGACAGAGTAAGTGGTGGTCATAGTGATTAGTGCGTTGGGGAACGGTTACTTCTCTTTCTCGCTTTCAGATTTGGCAATAATCATCATAACTATCAACGCCACGCCTACTAAAAGCGTCACCAAAGATTGCCATCGCATGGGACGGAAAATTTCTGTCATTAGGTGCATTACGCCTCCCACCGCGTGAGGCATAATTAAGGTGGGAGTTTCGCTCAACGGACCAGCTGCTAAGACGCCAACCATCAACGGCTTATACAACAAAGCAAGAATCAATGTTATTAGACTTCCCAAACTGAGCGGAATCCCCCACCACATTCCTAGCTCTTTTAAGGAGCGGACAGCAAACAATAAAACCAAGAATAATAAACCCAAAGGCAACAATGGAGCCAAGTTCATCATAAGCCGAATAGCACGCAATTGCTGTTTGATAGCTAACGGACCTACACCTTCTGTATCTTCTACTTGCGCCAGCTCCTTGGTTAGCTCAAGTTTACTGGGAATACTTTGCACCAGGTCTTGCAGAGATTCTGTGTAGTCGTTGACTTGGTCACAGCCATAAGATTCAACATCTTCTGCGCACGTGCCAGGGAATTGACAAAGATTGTAAAGCACCTCCGTTCCAGCGGGGACAGCGGCTAAACGTTCCTTGAAATCCGCAATCTGCTCAGGGCTGCAGGGTTTTAGAGATTCATAGGCAATCATTATCGCTTTCATGCCATGCTCACTGTTAACTCTCTCGGCAAGCGGTTGCAAGTCCCAAATAATTTGCGGAACCCGCGCATTGTTATCTATCCATTCATACGTGCCATCTACACTCACCGATACCCATTCTTCCAGAATGGCGTTTGGAAGAATTTCCTCACGTATTTCACGCCAATCTTCAGTATCCAAATGAGCCATCAATTGGACAATATTAGGTTCATCTACCCAAGCTTGGGCCTTATCTTCTTCGTATCTCTTCTCGGCTTGGTTTTCAGAAAACCATTCCAACGCCACGGGAATCAAATCTGATTCGGCGATAATATTGGTGGTTATTTGCTTAACAATTGGTGGATTGAAAACAACCCTGCCCGCATCATAAGCGATAAGAGCAACAGGAATAGCCACCACAAGCAAAATGGCAAAAATAAAAGCGAAAATTCTAGCAATGACTTTTAGAGCGGTATTCATCTTACTCTCCTTAACTGGTTTAACAACTCATCCAACGACACATCTGCCAAGGAACCAACTATCAAATTGGCGTGATCTAAAGAAAGCTGGGCGGTTAGCTCTGTGGGGACGGCTACACAGAAAATTCCAGCCCGATTGGCGGCCAAAACGCCGTTAGGCGAATCTTCAAACACGATGGCCTGCGAGGGGCGCAAACCTATTTTTTCTAGCGCCAACCTATAAAGAGCCGGGTCTGGTTTTGCGCGTTTTACATCATCCGCGCAACAAACAGCGTCAAAATAACGTAATAACTGAAGACGTTCTAAATGTCCCAAAACCCACTTCCGTGAAGAACTAGAAGCAATAGCCAACTTCAGCCCCGTTTTTCGAGCGGTTGTAATATAATCCTCAACCCCTGGAAGAACCTTTTGCGCTAAAATCAATTCATTCTCCCGATTAGAAATTTTCTCTCGCAGTTTCTCGCGGTCTAGACTTCTTCCCACCAAAACCTCTAAATCCACTATCGGATCGTGCTCATCGGGCGAAAGGCCAATCACCTTAGCCCAAGTATCCAAACTAAGCTCTTGCCCAAAAGAATGGTAAAGCTCTTGCGTGGCCTCAAAAATAGGGCGTTCAGTTTCTAAAATCAAACCATCGAAGTCAAAAATTAGTCCGTGAATAGTATTATTACGTTTCATGTTCTTATTATACAAAATTCTAATCAGATAGTCGTCTGAAAGTGATATAATTTTTTTTGAGCATACCAAAAAAGGAAATTAACACCATGATAAATCAACTGCGATTATTTATTCGGCTAATGAAAGATGAACGCGTAAGCCCATTACTAAAACTTTTGCCTTTTCTTTCTTTGGGCTACCTCTTGCTTTTCCCTGACCTGCTCCCCGGCCCACTTGACGACGCTGGCATTATTGCGTTATTAATGGGAATTTTCTTAGCCTTTGTTCCCCAAGACATCATTGAAGAATATAAAAAAATCCAAAAATCTGAAGATGACGTTGTTGAGGGCAATTTTCGTGATTTATAATTCTATTGGCAGATTAACCCAACCGAGGTAACCCTTTACATTCGTAGAGACAACTCCCAAAAGGGTAAACAACTGTGAGCGTTTAAGCGCGGGGGGAGGCGAATCCCGTTTTCGGCGCCATGCCACCCCCTAAGGAACGAGCGGCGCACTTCCCCCAAAGAATGGCACTAGGCCTATTTTTCTCTCCAAAGCACTACTATAGATTAAAAACGTAAACTCCCTGAAATACTTTAGGGAGTTTTTTTATAGCGGCTAATGAGCAAATTAGAGTAACGGATCAAAATCATCATCGTCATCGTACTCATCATCGTATTCGTCATCGTACTCAAGCTCAATTTCTATGTCGTCCCGTTCTAAGCGAAGCCAAAGCTGGATAACGTCGCCTTCGTCTGTTTCGTCACAGTAGGCGGCCACAATGGGCAATTGAGCGGGCAAGCCCTCTTCGGTGCGATACTCTAAGCTGATAGGCTCTTGATTGCTCCAGGCTTGCTGGCAACGTTCCACAAGAGCAAAACCGTCAAAAGCACGCAATTCAGTAAGAATTGTATCGTGCTGAAGATGGCTTTCTAGCAGACCATAGTTCCATAGGCCGCGTACTTCTTGAAATATGGGGGTTGGACCTTCTATAACAGTAATTTTTTCGCTCATTTTTTCCACTTGTGGGGTTATTTTTTTTGAATTCAATTATGGGTATCATACCATAAATCCAAAAGCAGTAAACGGTTGATGCTGTTATGGCAAGTACACAATGTTGTTAACTGCTTTTGGAGCTGAAATCTCGAAGGTCTTGGAGGCATCTGAGCTTTATATAAAAAATACCTCTCTCAACCAAGTAGTGGCTAAACGCGCAATTTTCTTATACTTCTTAAAAGCGAAGGTAGTGTATAATGTGGCTAATAATTTTTATGCTTTAGTATTTATTACACACAGCATATTCCTCAAACGGGAGAAATGCGAAGTGAAAGATGAACGCAAAACCAAAGCGCAACTCATTAACGACATAACAGAATTACGCCAACGAGTTGCAAAATTGGAAAAGGCACAAGCCGAACAAACGCAAGTGGAGGAAAGTCTTAGACAGGCCAAAGAAGAAATTACTCGCTTATACAACGCTTCGGGTACCATGCTTGCTAGCCCAAATCAGAGCCTGGATATTGTAGCCCAAACCATCGCCGAGACGATCTTACTAAATTTTAAGAAAACCAATTGCAGTCTGTTCATAATAGACTCTGAAACCCAACAAATAAACAGAATTGCGGTAGCCGGCACTTGCAGAAAGGAAGTATTGTCAGGGACATTAACGCTAGATGACTCAGGGTTGATACCCGAGGTTATTCGAACAGGCAAGACCGTTAATGTTCCAGATTTAACAACATTCTCTACTTACATTCCCAACTGGGAAGACGCACGTTCTGAGTTGGTGATTCCGCTCAAAATTGAGAAAAACACTATTGGAGCAATTGATTTGCAAAGTTCCGAGTTAGGAGCGTTTGATACTCGAGATGAACGCCTGATGCTCCTTTTTGCAGAGCGAACCGCATTAACTTTAGAAAACTCCCGTCTGCTTGCCAAAGCCAATCGCAGCATGGAACGTCTATCATCTCTGCAAAACATTGACCGCGCCATAACAGGAATAATGAATCTAAAGCTCACCTTAGACATAATTTTGGATGAGGTACTCAAGCAATTAGGCGTGGATGCTGCGAACGTGTTCGTTTATCAAGAAAGTTTAGGAAAACTAAACTATGTTACAGGACACGGCTTTAAAACCAACGGCTCTCAATACGCAACCATACGCCCAGGAGAAGGCTACGCTGGAAAAGCGGCCTTGCGCCACACACCAGTTTTGGTCTTTCCCCTTGAAGAGCAATATTCCCCTCCCGAACGTTATGCTATTTTCCAAAAAGAGGGCTTTGTTTCTTATTATGCCATCTCCTTGCGTGTCAAAGGGGCGTTGGTAGGTGTATTAGAACTTTTCCAACGTTCACCCCTCAAATTTACCAAAGAATGGGAAAGTTTTGTAAAAACTTTGGCCGACCAGTCAGCCATTGCTATTAACAACGCGAAAATGTTCGACAACCTAAAAGCCGCCAATGCGGAGTTGCTAGCGGCTTATGAAGCCACCATTGAAGGCTGGGCGCGCGCCCTTGAAATGCGGGATGCTGAAACTGAGGGACACAGTCGCCGTGTGGTTGAAACAACCATGAAGTTGGCGTGGAAATTAGGTATAAAAGACGAAAAATTGGCTCATATTCGGCGCGGCGCCCTTTTGCACGACATTGGCAAATTGGCTATCCCCGATGACATTCTTCAAAAACCAGACACGCTAACCGATGAAGAAGAGCAAATAATGCGCCTCCATCCAATATACGCCTACGACATGCTTTCTTCGGTAAAATTCTTGCGCCCATCTCTTGATATTCCTCTTTATCATCACGAACGTTGGGATGGAACAGGTTACCCCGAAGGACTTAAAGGAACACAAATCCCCTTTTCGGCACGAATTTTCGCCATAGTGGATACCTACGATGCCTTAATCTCTAATCGTTCCTATAGAGATGCTTGGTCCACAGAAAAGACCATTGCCTACATCAAAAAACAATCTGGAAAACATTTTGACCCCCATTTAGTGGAGGTTTTTATAGAGATCATGCAGGAGGCACAATGAAAGAAGCCCTCCATATTCTACTGGCAGAAGATAACTACAAAGTTGCGCTGCCAATTGAAAAAATTCTAGCCAAAACGAGACCAATTGGGAAAGATATTCCCGATTTAAAAATGACGCACGTTAAAAACCTTCGGGAAGGGCTAGTATATTTAGATGCCAAAAAAATTGACGTCATCTTGTTAGAACTTGACTCGCAAAAAGAACAAATAGAAGAGGCACTGGCGAACATTCAGGCGCATTCCCCACACATTCCGGTCATAGTGATTTGCCAGGAAGACCCAACGCAACGCCGATTGGCGTTTTCAGCAGGGGCGAAGGAAGTGCTTTTTCAAAAAGAGGTCAGTGCCCCTCTTCTGGCGCATACACTAGCCAACGCCATTATGCTAGCAGAAATCAAAAAGGAGCTTCAAGAAGCTCGCCAAGAAGTCCAAAAGCGCCACGCCGAATTCCAAGCCGCATACCAGGCTAGTTTACATCTCACCGCTACTTTAGAGCTGCAACCGGTGCTAGAAGAAGTACTTCAAAACGCACTTTCACTCACCTCGGCCAATGACGCGCATATTTTCCTTTACGATGGAAAACATCTAAAGTTTGGATCCGCTCTCTTTGATAGCCAGCTACAAGAAAAACCTTATGTCGCTATTAGACAAAATGGCATAACTTACAATGTTGCCCAAAGCGGAGAGCGTATTGTCGTTAACGATATGGCCTCACATCCACTATTTGAAGATCAACATTGGAACGGAGCAATCCTGGGCCTGCCGCTGAAAATTGGCGATGAAGTGCAAGGCGTGATGAACATCGCCTTTAATCGCCCGCACACATTTTCAGAAAACGAATTGCGCATCCTGCAGTTTTTAGGCGATCAAGCCACCATAGCCATTCACAATGCCCGGCTATACGAGCAAGCCCAACAAGAAATTGCCGAACGAAAACAAATAGAAGAATCACTGAGAAGAAGCGAACACCGCTATCAAAAACTTTTTCAATCCATGACCTCCGCCTTTGCTGTGCACGAGGTCATATTAGACGAAAACGCCAAACCATGCGACTACCGCTTCTTAGAAGTGAACTCTCGTTTTGAGCAATTGGTCAACATAAAAGCTGAAGATTTAATTGGGCGAACCGTGCTTGAAGTTATTCCTGGTATAGGCTCTTATTGGATACAACGTTTTGGATGGGTGGCAATTACTGGCAAAGCAACCTATTTCGAAGATTACAGCCCAGACCTAAAAAAGCATTACGCCGTGACCGCTTATTGTCCTCAAGAAGGACAATTTGCAACCCTATTTACCGATATCACCGCCCGTAAATTGGCTGGGCAAGCATTACGGGAGAGCGAAGAACGGTACAGGAAGTTGTTCGCCTCTTCTAAAGACGCCATTATGACGCTTGAACCCCCAGACTGGAAGTTTACTTCAGGAAATCCCGCTATCCTAAAAATGTTCAATATAAAAGACGAAGAAAAATTCACGTCTTTCAAATTTTGGGAGATTTCTCCTGAGAAACAACCCGATGGTTGCCGCTCTATTGAAAAAGCTAAAGAGATGCTCCAATTGGCTATGAACGAAGGTTCAAATTTCTTTGAATGGACACATAAAAGACTCAACGGAGAAGAATTCCCTGCTACTGTATTGCTAACAAGAGTTGACTTAAATGAAAGAGCATTCCTGCTAGCCACTGTAAGAGATATCACTGTCCGAAGAAAAGCAGAGAACGCACTACGAGAAAGTGAAGAAAAATATCGAACTTTATTTGAGCATATTCCTGTGGGGCTTTACCTCACCACGCCTGAAGGCCAATTTTTAGATGCCAACCCAGCTATAGTGAAAATGCTAGGTCATCAAAATAGAGAGTCTTTACTCGAAACCGAAGTATCAAATTTATTCGTGTCGCCTAAAGAACGCAAACGAGAAAAGGTATTACTTGAAGAGAATGAGACTATTCAAGGCTTTGAAATGCAAATGCGCCGCCGAGACGGGGCTATTATTTGGGTACAAGATACTGCCCAAGTTATTAGAGATGATAAAGGACAGATTCTCTACTATCAGGGAAGCTTGGAAGACATTACCGAGCGTAAACGTATGGCAGAAGCTATTAAACACATGGCTACCCACGACGCTCTTACCGATCTACCAAACCGAAGACTATTCAACGACCGCATGAAGCTAGAGATGGCGCACGCGAGTCGTAATCGGCGACTATTGGGTGTGTTATTATTTGACTTGGATGGCTTCAAATTAGTTAACGACACCCTAGGGCATAGCACAGGAGATAAATTGCTCAAAATTCTTAGTAAACGCCTGCTGAGTACCCTGCGTGAGAGTGATACCATTGCCCGCATGGGTGGGGATGAATTTTTAGTGATATTGCCCGACATAGATGACAAGGAAGATGCCGCCCAGACTGCCCAGAGAATTTTAGAAACAATTCATGCGCCATTTACGTTCAATGGCCATAAAATTCATCTCACCACAAGTATTGGAGTGGCCTTTTTCCCTGACGATGGTGAAGATGTAGATACTTTGGTAAAAAACGCCGATATAGCCATGTACCGCGCTAAAGATCAAGAAGGAAACAGGTATTGTTATTACGGGGAAGATTAGTTTTCTAGTTATGTAGTTTCTAGCTCCCTAGCCCAGCATGTTTCACACTTTCTAAATCTATGTACAAACTCATTATATTAATTCCCCCTAACGTTGACGAAACCGCTCTTGACGAGAGTTGGCCTGAATTCCTCCATCACGCCGAGCAGATGCCTGGCCTAGTTCGCGAATCGGTTGCCCATGTTCAAGAGATTATCTATGGCCGGGAGATGTTCACCCGCGCCTACGAATTCCTCTTCCCCAGCAAAGAGACCCTGTACAGAGCCTTGACCTCCCCCCACGGAGAGCGGGCCGGGCAGCTCATCCACGAAATGACCCAAGGCCGGGCCACAATCCTCACCGCCGAGCACAAAGAAGACGAACTAGAAAATATCCGCCCCTCCAAGCCCTCGGAGGTTTGAGGAAGAGCAAAATGAAAAAAAGACGCTTTCCCCTTGTCCTCAAAATTTTCCTTTCGCTGGGAATGGTGGTTGCCCTCGTGGGCGGGTACTACCTTTACCATTGGTACACCGGCTCAGATGCCCGCAGCCGCCGCGTTATTGCCTGGATTCGCCATCCAGAAGAGCACCCCGCTTGGGCCGTCTCTGCCCTAGAGCGTTGCGGCGAGGCGCCTTTCCTCATCCCCACCGAGGGCTACATTGGCTACCTGTGGGGCGATTCTTTCCGCCCCGGCCACAAACACCAGGGAATAGACATCTTCGCCGGAAGCGAGGCCGGCGTGACCCCAGTCTATGTTGTGTACCCAGGCTACCTAACCCGCATGGCGGATTGGAAATCAACCCTCATCATCCGCGTCCCCAGCGACCCCTTGCAACCCGACCGCCAAATTTGGACGTATTACACACATCTGGCTGGCCCCGGCGGAGATTCTTTCATAGACGCTGCTTTTCCCCCGGGTACATCCGAGGTTTACGTTGAGGCGGGGACGTTTTTAGGCTACCAGGGCAATTATTCGGGGACGCCCGGCCACCCGGTGGGGGTACACCTCCACTTTTCCATTGTCAAGGACGATGGGGAGGGGCAATTCCTCAACGAGCTGCAAATCCGCAACACCTTAGACCCCACGCCCTATTTTGGCCTTCCTCTCAACGCCGCCGATAATCGAGACACAATTCCCCTTTGCCCAAAAGACAGCGGAGAATAAACATGAAATCACTCACCGAACAAGTTATCCTCATCACCGGAGCGGGGCGCGGCGTGGGAAAAACGCTGGCCGAAACCTTGTCCGCCGAAGGCGCAATCATCGCCGCTGTAGATATTTCTCCCTTATTGCTGGATGAGCTGGAAGCGTCCATTCGCGGCGGAGGGGGGCAGTGCCGCACGTATGTTAGCGATATGGCTAAAAAGCGTTTTGTACAGGGAATCATTGAAACCGTGTTTGAAGATTGGGGCAAGATTGACGTCTTGATAAATGCGGGATACGTTAATCCCAAAGGCGGAATTTTGGACTTGGATGATTGGGATTGGCAGCGATCCCTGGACGTGAACCTTTCTGGCGTGTTTTACGCTTTGCAAGCCTTCGGGCGGGTCGCCAAAGAGCAGCCTGACGGCGGGGGAGTGGTGAACCTCATCCCCCAGACGGGAAACCCCTCCCTAACGGTTAGCACCTTTGCCTTGTTGCGGCTAACGCACGAAGCCGCGGCGCAGTTCGCGGCGTATAATATCCGCGTTAACGCCATCTGCCCCACCGAAATGCGCCAAGAAGACCTGGCGAAGCACGCTATCCGCTACTGCGGTTCAGAACTCACCGGACAGGTTGCCGCCAAAAACGGAGAACGGCCTATTTCTGAGTTTTTGCTGTATAATTAGGGGAAGCAGAGGCTATAGAGGAAATAAGGGACACAAAGGAGAAAAACATGCCCGACTATCAGAACATTCTTGTAGAAACCAAAGAGGGTGTAGGCATCATCCGTTTCAATCGCCCAAAGGCTCTTAATGCTCTTAGCCCGCAACTCATGAAAGAGACCGTGATGGCGTTATTCGCTTTTGACGCTCAAGACGAGATTGGGGCTATACTCATTACCGGAAGCGACAAAGCATTCGCGGCTGGCGCGGATATAAAAGAGATGTCTACCGCTTCTGTGATAGACATGCTGAAAAGCGATTTCATTCCCACTTTTGCGAAAATTCGAGAGATTAAAAAGCCCATCATCGCCGCTGTTTCGGGGTGGTGTCTGGGGGGCGGGAACGAATTAGCCATGTCTTGTGATATGGTGGTGGCCTCAGAGACGGCTAAGTTTGGGCAGCCTGAAATAAATTTAGGCGTCATCCCCGGCGCGGGCGGGACTCAACGCCTGACGAAGGCGGTTGGGAAAGCCATTGCCATGGAGATGGTGCTCAATAATCGCACACTCACGGCGCAAGAAGCTCTTGAATACGGCTTAGTAAATTACGTTCTCCCCATAGAAGAATATTTTGAAAAAGCATTCTCTCTTGCCCAAAAAATTGCTCATCGCGCTCCCCTGGCGGTTCAGCTTGGCAAAGAAGCGGTCAACAAGGCTTTCGAAACTTTCCTAGCCGAAGGGCTTGAGGATGAACTGCGTTCGTTTTACCTCTTGTTTGCTTCTGAGGATCAAAAAGAGGGGATGGGCGCGTTTATAGAGAAGCGTAAGGCAGAGTGGAAGGGTAGATGATTAGAGATTAGGTGACCATTGGCCTAAAGACTACTAGTAGCGTGTCAAGCATAAATTGATAACTTGTAGTAGCAAACGATAGTTCACCCAGCCCCTAAAACTGGCACTCGCGTGCCCTACTACGAACACATCAAAATATACTTACAACCCACTAGACTATTAACTAACCAACTATGTCAAACTACCGTGAGCTAGTAAAAACATTCCAAAAATTCGAAATCCCGGCGCAACGGCCTGTTATTGTTCACACTTCGCGCACCCTGCTTGACGATATAAAAGGTGGAGCGAATACTCTTTTGGGGGCATTGACTGCTACGTATCGCTCAATTTTGATGCCTTCGTTCACTTATCAGACCATGGTGATCCCGAAAGTGGGGCCAGAGAATAATGGCCTTGACTACCAGCACCCGCCTAAATCCAATGAATGGGCAACATTCTTTGACCATGCTCTTGCAGTTAACCCCGCCATGGGAAAGTTGGCTGAAGTTGCACGCAAACGCCCCCAAGCTAGACGCTCCCATCATCCAATTCTCTCTTTTGCCGGGTTTAATGTTGAAGACATCTTACAAGCGCAGACGCTTTCTCAACCCCTGGCGCCGATTGAGGTTTTGGTAGACCAAGGAGGGTGGGTTTTACTTTTGGGCATAGACCAGACCGCCAATGTCAGCATTCACCACGCCGAGCAATTGGCTGGGCGGAAGCAATTCACCCGCTGGGCGCTCACTCCCGCTGGCGTTATTGAATGTCCCAATATCCCCGGATGTTCACGCGGATTCAATGCCATCACACCGTACATTGAAGACTATATTAGACGGGGAGTATTTGGCTCAACGCCAATTACGGCTATCCCGCTCCAAGCGTTGATTCCCATTGCGCGGAAACTCATTTTAGAAGACTCCGCTGCGCTGTTGTGTGGCGATGAGAATTGCACGCGGTGCATGGCTGTGAGGAGTGAAGCGTAAGGCGTGATGAGTAAAAAGTGCCATTAAATAGCGAAGAGCCTGATTTAAAAAAGTCAGGCTCTTTATATTGCTCCGTTTTCTGTCTCCCGTCCCCTGTCTCCCGTCCCCTGTCATACCGTATTTAAAGCCTTTCAAGCACAAGCTCCCGTAGTTCCTGCTGAATAACCTCAAGTGATCTATTGGCTTCAACAGTCACCCAACGTTTCGGCTCAGCTTTGGCTAATTGATGATAACCCTCTCGGACGCGGCGGTGAAAATCAAGTTCAAAGGCGTCTAATCTGTTGACGCCCCCTGCTTCGCTCCTGCGCCTCAAACCCTCTTCCACGTCCAAGTCCAGCAAAATTGTTAAATCTGGCTGCAAGCCGCCAGTGGCATAATGGATGATTTTTCGCAAGGATTCCAAATCATTTTGATGCCCGTATCCCTGGTAAGCGAGCGTGGAATCCGCGTATCGGTCGCAAAGGACTATTTCATTGTTTCCCAAACGCACCGAAATAACTTCTTCCACCAATTGTGCTCTCGAAGCCTGGAGCAGCAGAGCCTCGGTACGAGGGTGCATTTCTGTATTCCCCAACGCTAATAATGTAGCCCTAATTTGATCTCCAATAGCGGTTCCCCCAGGTTCTCTGGTTTTGTAAACAGAGTAACCTTTTTCCTCTAAAAAATTGGCTAGTTTGGATATTTGTGTAGTCTTGCCGCTGCCTTCGGGGCCTTCAAAAGTGATAAACATGGGATAATCCAGTTGGGTGGTTTGGTGGTTGGATAGCCTGGCGCGCTGCACTTGCAGTTCAAAATGTGTTGCACCTGGTAGTTGTAGTCGGATGGTTGGGTAATCGGGTGGTTGTCTCGTCCCAGTCCCTACTCCCCCAAAATTCTCACCCGTCTATTGGGGTCTTTGCCATACGAATGAGAAGCTAAATTCGCTTGCTGGGCCATCTGATGTTGCAAGCGTCTAATATGCGCCTTGGCTGGAGGAAGCTCTACCCAATGCTCGCCGCTAAGAACGGTTTGAATTGCGCCCTGAGCTTGCTGCAGAGCCATTTCCTCGTCCTGAGAGAGAGATTTATCTACTATATTGAAAATATCCCGCAAAAAACGTTCCATGCGCTGCGCGGTATTAGACCGTAAAACATAAATGGGCAACCCCGTTTCCTCGGCGGTCATAATTGACTTAGGGTTAGCTCGATAATGATGTTTCAAAGTTACAACCATATCCGCGTCTTGGATTCTCTTTTGGATTTCAATTGGAACCTTTAATTGCTCGGCTGCTTTCTCTAAGCGGTTTCGGGCTATGCCATAAGAGAAAATATTAATCTTCTGTAAATTCGCTCTGGACTGTTCCTTTTGCAAAATAGGAGCTTGGTATCCGCTTTGCTGTCTGCCTTCCCGATGTGAAGGCTGAGGCTTAGCTAACTTTGGCGGTACAGGAGACTTTTGAATTTTGATTTCCCCGTTTTCTTCGCGAGAGCGGATTTCTGGCACCAGCAGCCCGCCCCGCACCACAGAATCTACCGCCGAAGCCACATCTTCATGAATAGCTAAACGGTCGCGCGTCTGAATTTCTATCAAAACGTGAAAAGTGGGATGAGAGCGGCGTTCCAAAACGGTTTTCTGTGTTCCTCGGCGGCGAGCTTCTTCATCCGAAAGCGTCACCGACTCAATACCGCCAATGAGATCAGATAAAGTGGGATTAATAAGCAAGTTCTCTAAGTTATTACCATGCGCTGTGCCAATTAATTGCACCCCGCGCTCGGCAATGGTACGCGCCGCCAGCGCTTCCAACTCACGCCCAATCTCATCAATTACAATCACTTCGGGGTTATGGTTCTCAACCGCCTCAATCATCACCTCGTGCTGCAAAGATGGAGCAGCAACCTGCATCCGCCGCGCCTTGCCAATGGCAGGATGCGGCACATCGCCATCTCCGCCAATCTCGTTTGAAGTATCGACAATCACCACTCGTTTGCTCTCGGCTAAAATGCGAGCCGCCTCGCGCAGCATAGTCGTTTTGCCCACGCCGGGGCGGCCAAGAAAGAGCAAACTCTTCTCGCTTTCAATCAAATCTCTAATAATCTCTGTCGTCCCGTAAACCGCCCGTCCTATGCGGCACGTCAGCCCCACCACATCCCCCGTGCGATTGCGAATAGCCGCAATGCGGTGCAGCGTCCTCTCTATCCCTGCCCTATTATCATCGTCAAATTTGCCAATGTGTTTAACAACATAATCAATCTCGTCCCGTTTGACTTCTTCTGTGCTAAGCTCCGCCTCATAATTCGTGAAACGTGCGGTAGGGACACGCCCCAAATCTAAAACAACTTCAATGAGGTCGGCTTTGTCGCCCGCTTCAGAAAGGGCTTGTGTAATTTTCGAGGGCAAAATTTCTAAAAGAGATTCTAAATTGTCTGTAATGTGATGATTAGGCATAATTTATGACTTTGATTCTGAATTTACAAAAGGCGTAGAGACGTCTGGTTGTTGCTCTAACACGGGGAGGTTAAAAGTTTGTTTCACCTGATAATTGGCAGATAATTTTTTAACCATTACTATTTGAGTGGGGCTTGAGGAAGATTGGAGAGATTCAAGCGCGGTCGCCAATTTTTGCTGGTAAGTGCGAACCCGAACGTAAACTGGTTGTTGGCGTGTGAGGGGGAGGTTTTGGCGGATAGCTGTTAAATGGGCCTGGGTGCCATTCTGGGAGGTGTCTAACAAAACATCTAATAACACGCCCTTTGGCCCGAATTGAGCGGCGGCATAGCCAACAAGTTCTCCATTGTGGCGGCAAACTAAACCCTGAAGATCAGAGGCAGTGGGAGGGGGTTCTATGCGCCGCACGGCGCTGGGGATGAGTTTTTGGTACAGGGAATGGATTTCGCCCAGGTCACGGGCCGAAACAGGCTTCCACGCCAAGGGGGAAGAAGTACCCTGAATTCCAGCAGGAAAACGCCAAATGCTTTGCTCGGCATAGGGTGTGAAGCCCGCTCGCAGCAGGTGCTCCGTCAGTTTTGTCCCCTCTTCCACTTCTGCTAACACCCAAAGCGCTCCCCTCTCTCCAGCTTGGCGGCAAAGGTGTGTCAATAATTTCACCACATCTGAATGTGCGAGCGCATTTTTAGGAGCTATGAAGGTTAGATGGGCAGATGTTTTGTGGGCAGAATGGCAAACCTGCCCAATGAGGTCATCTGTTTCTTGGTTGGGAAGAGAGTGAGTGGCGATGCAAAAATTTTCGATGAATATTAAAGATTGCAAGACGCCCAACAATATTCCAGGCGCATAGGTGAGGCTTAGGGAAGTATCGAGGAAGACTTGCTGCTTGCGGTAGCGAGGGAGGGTGGGGATGTCTCGCCAGGTGAAGTTTCGGGCCATGGTGGTTTACTGTTCCCCTGTGAGCTTATTTTTTGTTTCTCTGTTGCTTATAACAAGGCTCAAAAAATAACGATGAACACGGTCATCGCTGGTGAGTTCGGGGTGGAATGCTGTGGCTAGCAGGCGCCCTTGCTGTGCGGCTACTATGCGTCCATCGGGTAAAGTGGAGAGGATTTCGGCGTCTCTGGTTACTGTGGCTATTAGTGGCGCGCGAATGAATATGGCGTGGAACGGGGCCTTATCAGAAGAGATTTTTGCGAGTGCTGGTATTTTTAAATCGGTCTCGAAGCTGGCTATTTGGCGTCCGAAGGCGTTGCGTTCTACGGTGATGTCCATTAATTCTAGCAGGGGTTGCTGGCGGTGGGCGTCTTTAGAGAGGAAGATGGCTCCAGCGCATGTTCCCCAGATGGCTTTTTTGTGCCCGAAGGCACGCAGTTTTTCAAATAAGCCAAAGTCAATGGCTAATTTTCCAATAGTGGTTGATTCTCCGCCGGGGATGATTAGGCCATCAATTTCTTCTAGCTGCTCAGGCAGGCGGACTTCTGCCGTTTTTACGCCAATTGCCCTGAGCATGGTGATGTGTTCTCTAAATGAGCCTTGAAGGGCGAGGACGCCGATGGTGAGGTTTTTCATATTTTTGAGGTGATGGGGTGAGAGGAGTGACGAGGGCTGTAGCTTCGGTATCTGGTCCCTCGTCACTGATTTTTGTTTTCTACCATCCACGTTGTGCTAAAAGTTCTGCTTCGGGAATCTCAGAGACGTTGCGGCCTACCATGGCTTCGCCCAGGTTGCGGCTGATTTCTGCGAGAATTTTGGGGTCGTTGTAATGGGTCACGGCTTTGACAATGGCTGCTCCGCGTTTGGCGGGGTCGCCAGATTTGAAGATGCCAGAACCAACGAATACGCCATCTACGCCTAATTGCATCATCAGGGCGGCATCGGCGGGGGTGGCAATTCCGCCAGCGGCAAAGTTGACCACGGGTAAATGGCCTAGCTCACGGGTTTCTTTAACCAGTTCGTAGGGTGCGCCAATTTCTTTGGCAAAGGACATTAACTCTTCGGGGGGCATGTTTTGTAGGCGGCGAATCTCGTCCCAGACGGTGCGGGCATGGCGAACGGCTTCTACTACATCTCCTGTTCCGGCTTCACCTTTGGTGCGAATCATGGCTGCACCTTCGCCAATTCGGCGCAGAGCTTCGCCCAGGTTTCGGCAGCCGCAGACAAAGGGGGTTTTGAATGCGTGTTTGTCAATGTGGTGGTGCAAATCTGCTGGGGTGAGAACTTCGGATTCGTCAATGTAGTCCACTTCTAGGGCTTCTAGAATTTGGGCTTCAACGAAGTGCCCAATGCGGGCTTTAGCCATCACGGGGATAGAGACGCTTTCCATGATTTCGATGATTAATTCTGGGTCGCTCATGCGGGCCACGCCGCCATCAGCGCGAATATCGGCGGGGACGCGTTCTAAGGCCATGACAGCAACCGCTCCCGCTTCTTCGGCAATGCGGGCGTGTTCAGCGGTGACCACATCCATGATCACTCCGCCTTTGAGCATTTGAGCAAGCCCCTTTTTGGTAGCAAAGGTGCTAATTTGGGATTCCATAGTTTTTCAACTCCTAATTTATACTAAACAACAATTACCTGCGCTTTTGTCATTTGCAAACTAGGCGCAGGGAAGTAAAGGATATTCACTGAGATTTTACCACGCGGAGGAAATGGAATCAAACGCGCGAGGAGAGGGTGTACGCGAAAGTGTTGTTAGTGACTATTGGAGTCGGAAACCTCGGAAGTCTTCGAGACTTCCGAGGTTTTTAAATTAAACGTAGTCAATATGACAACAATTTTTTATTGTACACAGGAGAGAGAAGGCGGTTTAGGTTGATTCGTGAATTAAATGATACGAGTTTTGATGCCCGTTTCTTCCTCAATTTTACCAGCAAAGGTTTTGAGAGCGGCTTCTTCAAAGACAGCGTTTGGCCCTAAAGGGCCACCCAAAACAATAATGGTTGCGCCAATCTCTTTTGCTGTTGCCGCTAATTCCGCTTGGAGATGGCCTCGGCGTACAATGGTCTGGGAGGCCACGCCCTGGGATGCGGCCCGTTCTTGGGCCATCACTAACTGAAATTGCCCCAATTTTTCTAAACGCGATTCTACATCTACCACTAAGGGAGCAGCAGTTCGGTTCAGAAAACTAATGTCAACTACGTAGAGAAAAGCTAATTCGTCATTTTGTTCTTTTGCCAAAGCTATCACGGCATCTTGAGTAGGATAGCTAGCCTCGCCTCCACGTGTGGCACATAAAATCTTACCCATGTTATTCCTCCTTAATATTGTATCAGCAACCAGATAGTTGCTGTCAAAAGGGTAACTATTACCACTGGCACACCATCACGCATAAAACGTCCAAAGCTAAGACGGTAACCAGCCTGGGCTAATAAGCCAACGGCGACAATGCTAGCCGCAGATCCCAAAATAGTGGAGTTGCCGCCCATATCGGCGCCTAAAATAAGAGCCCAGTACAAAACTATATTCTCTGCGCCGGGAATAGTAGAGGTTAAAAAGTCTGCTATAGGCAGGGCTGCAACAGTGAATGGAATATTAGCTACAATGCCTGAAGCAATACCTGGTATCCAAATCATCAATATTGTTGCTAATGTCAGGCTGCCCCCGGCCAAGTTGCCAATATTTCCGGCTATCCAAGAGATAACGCCTGCAGCCTCAAGTCCCCCTACGATGACAAAGATGCCGATAAAAAATATTAGCGTTGTCCAGTCCACTTCGTGCAACATGCGGTGCATATCAGGACGTACCCAGGCAACTAGGATGGCCGCCCCACTTAGGGCAATGACAGCTGGAGGCATGCCGCCGAAGAAATCCCCCGTAAAAAACATAATCATCATCAATAATCCCACTACTCCGGCTTTGCGCAACAAAGCCGCGTCTGTGATACGGGCGTCGTTTTCCAATTGGGATACTAAGGCTGGCGAGAACTCTGTCTTTGCGCCAGCAAACTCGTGCCGGTAAAGCCAACTTATGACAATTAAAAAGGGGATCATGCACAGAATGGCGATGGGAGCCATATTAGCCAGATATTCAACAAAGCTTAGTTCCAAGTGTGAACCGACAATGGTGCTGGGCGGGTCGCCGATAATGGTCATCGCGCCGCCGATATTGGAGGCCAGTACTTCGGGAATTACGTAAGCGAAGGGGTGAACCCCCACCGTCTGAGCAATCTGGATGGATAACGGCACCAGAAGCAAAATAGCGGTCACGTTATTGAGAAAAGCCGAAATTAGGGCAGTGAGCAGAAATAAAGCTATTCCTAGCAGCCAAGCATTGCCATTTGCCAGGCGAAAAGCACGGAAAGCCACCCAGTTAATGGCGCCTGTCTCGCTGAACATGGCCATAAATATCATCATGCCCATTATTAGCCAAATCACGTTCCAGTCTACAAAACTCATAGATTCTTCAAAATTGATGATATGCAGAGCTGGAAAAAATGCGCCGCCAACGTAGTGAACCAGCCAAACGGTCGCCGCTCCTAGCAACGCCGCGGCTGTTTCGTGCATCCACCGTAAGCTAATAGCGGCAAAGACGAGCAAAAAGATACCGGTAGAGATGAAAAAGGAAGGTCCATGTCCATCCCCTGCTGGTTGAGCAAACAACCACCAGATGCCCCCAATGAGGCCTATGATGCCTATTCCAATTAAGCCATATAAGACAAATTTTTTCACTTATCACCTCCTAATTAAGTTAAGATAATGATTTGATGCGATGGTGGCAAAAAGAATAAGCGATACCACTGCAATCCCCGTGGATGTGGCACTAACCCGTGGGCAACCCTAGATGTTGACAATACGATTATACTTTTATTTCTGATATTTTGTCTGGAACGCAAATTACTATAGACGGGAATGGCAAACTTAAATGTTGAACCACGGCCAATTTCTGATTCGACCGTAATCTCTCCATTCATTACTTCAACAACCCGCCTGATGATTGCTAGCCCCAGGCCAGTTCCCTGAATACCAAGTTCTTTGGCGTTTTTAGCGCGGAAAAACTCAGAAAACAGATGTCCTTGGTCTTCGGGTGGGATGCCAATACCCGTCTCACTCACCTCGCCAACGAGGCGCTTCCCTTCGGTGAACTGCTCCCCTCGCCAGGTAACATGAAAGTCCTTCACAAACCTGGATGCGGTATTTCCCCTGCGGCTCTAGCTTGAACATAGTGTAAAAACTAGCAGTTGATCTAATCTTTCTGGGAGAAAGAGCAACTCGCTCAGATACACGTTGGATTGCTTCTGGGCTTAGCCATCCATATTGCTCCTGAGCGATGTAAAGAGCCGTCAAGAGTCTGGCGCGTACCCTGTGGTTTTCAACCGCAGGGGGATATTTTTTTGTTTTAGGCAACATACCGCTCTCCTACGAACATTAGGGCGGTATGTCCAAGGGACTAGGCCGCTTCAACTTTGACTGCACACACTTTGTATTCTGGAATTTTAGCGATCGGGTCAAGGGCTGCGATGGTTAATTCGTTGGCAGACGCCTCTGGGAAGTGGAAGTTGGCATACACCATGCCGGGCGGAACCCGGTCGGTGACCAGGGCTTCGGCTTCAATGCTGCCGCGCCGGGATGAGACGCGCACTCGTTTGTTCTCGCCCAAATCTAGCTTGGCGGCATCATCTTCATTGACCTCTATTAACGCATGTGGGTAGATTTCTAGCAAACCCTTTGAGCGGCGGGTCATTTCCCCGCCATGCCAGTGGAAGAGCACCCGCCCGGTTCCTAAGAGCATAGGATATTCATCATCGGGCAATTCGGCAGGTGGAACGTGGTCAATGGCGTGGAATTTACCCAAGCCTCGGGAAAATTGGCCCACATGCAAAATTGGCGTACCGGGGTGATTTTTATCTTTGACCGGCCATTGGAAGGTCTCGCCGTTCTCAAGCCGCTTGTGGCTGACTCCAGCATAGATGGGCGTGAGGGCTGCAATTTCATCCATGACTTGGGCAGGGTTCTCGTAATCCCAACCGCTGTAGGTAGCTTCGGCAATTTGGCGACCCCCGCCAGCTAGGACGTGCTTTGCCAACTCAGCCGTAATCCACCAGTCGGGTTTGGCTTCTCCGGGAGATTTTATGGCCTTGCGTCCCATTTGGATGCGGCGCTCGGTATTGGTGAATGTGCCATCTTTCTCGGCGAAAGAAGCACCGGGTAGCAGAATATCAGCATAAGGGGACGTTTCTGAGGGGAAAATTTCTTGTAGGAGGATAAAGTCGCAGGTCTCCAAACAATGGCGAATGTGATTTGTGTCCGGTTCGCTCATGATGGGGTTTTCGCCAAGAATGTAAAGAACCTTAAGCTCCCCATCGGCTGCGGCTGGCATCATCTCGGTGGCGGTCAGGCCGACCTGGTCAGAGAGACCATCGCCCGTTGCCACCCCCCAGGCCTTGGCAAACTTTTCGCGGTTTTCCGGCAGCGTGACTTTCTGGTATCCGGGGTAAACGTTTGGCAGGCCGCCTAAATCGCAGGCGCCCTGGACGTTGTTCTGTCCGCGCAGAGGGTTGGTTCCGCCGCCGGGGACGCCCATGTTGCCCAGCAGCATTTGCAAGTTAGCCAGGCTCATCACGTTATGTGTTCCGGTGGTGTGCTGGGTGATGCCCATTGCCCATAAAACGGCAGCAGGTTTGTTTACCGCCAATATTTCAGCGGCTTGTTGCAATTGCTCAACTGGAACTCCGGTGATTTCGGCTGCCCGTTCTGGGGTATAGGTCTCGATGAGGGCTTTGAAATCTTCGAAGCCCTCGGTGCGGGCGGCGATAAATTCTTTGTCTTCCCAGCCGTTAGCCAGGATGATGTGCATTAGACCGTTAACCAGGGCAATATCGGTGCCAGATTTATGCCGTAAATGCAGGGTGGCGAAATCGGTTAGGTCAATACGGCGGGGATCGGCGACAATTAGCACCGCGCCGCGTTGACGAACTGCCTGACGGATGCGCATCCCGATGACGGGGTGCTGCTGGGTGGTATTGGTGCCGATGACGAAAAATGCTTCTGCCTGATCTGCGATATCATCAATTGAGTTGGTCATTGCGCCCGAGCCAAAGGAAGTGGCCAGACCGGCCACAGTACTGCTGTGTCAAAGGCGGGCACAGTGGTCTATGCTATTCGTCCCGATAACCTGCCGGGTGAACTTGTTCATGAGATAGTTTTCTTCATTGGTGCATTTGGCCGAGGTTAGCACGCCGATGCTCCGTGGACCAGATTCGTCTCGGTGCTGGCGGAATTTTCGGGCGGCGATATCGAAAGCGGTATCCCAATCGGTTGTGACCCACTCCCAGGGATCACCGGCCACCTCTGAGTGGCGATCTGCTGCACCCGGTTTGGATTGGCCTTCCCCCAAGAGGTAACGTCTCACCTGGGGATGGGTCAGCCGATCCTCGTGGTGGACGTAATCCCAGCCGAAACGGCCTTTTACGCAAGTCCAGCCGTGATTGGAAGGCCCTTCCCAGACTGAATTAGCCTTGATGATTTCATTATCTTTGACTTCCAGTTCAATTTGGCAGCCAACGCCACAGTAGGGGCAGGTGGTTTGTATGCGCTCGATTTGCCAGGTGCGGCCTTTGCCAAGTGATATTTTTGGCGTTAGCGCGCCCGTGGGACAAACCGCCACGCAACTTCCGCAGAATTCGCAGGGGCTGTCGGCCATGTAAGTATCAGCTCCAAACCCAATATAGGCATCAAAGCCACGGTGGAAGACGCTAATGGCTTCTACGCCGTTGACCTCGCGGCATGCACGCACGCAACGGCGGCAGAGGATGCACTTGTTGCGGTCAACTTGGATGAATGGGTTAGGATCGTCAACCTCATAGTTATGCTTTTTGCCGTGGTATCTGTCTCCTTCAACGCCATATTCGTAGGCTAGGTCTTGGAGCAGGCAGTTGCCGGTCGAGTCGCAGGTCATGCAATCTAGGGGATGGTCTGAGATGAGCAGTTCCAGAGAGAATTTACGCGCTTTTTTAACCCGCTCGGTTTTGGTGTGTACCACTAATCCATCGGAAACAGGGAAAGTGCAGGATGGTTGTAATGCCCTCTGTTTTTCTATCTCAACCAGACAGACACGGCAGGCTCCTTCGGGAGGCAACGCAGGATGATCGCAGAGAACAGGGATATAGATGCCTGCTTCTCGAGCTGCCTGAAGAATAGTTTGGCCAGTTTCTGTTTGTATTTTTTGTCCATCAATGGTGATGTTTGCAATTGCCATTGTTTTATGGCCTCCTTTTATGCTGCTTGAGCCGATGTTGTTTCTTGTAGGCGTGTTATATCAATTACGTTAGTTTTACAGGCTTGATAACATGCCCCGCACTGAATACATAGGTTTTGGTCTATGGTGTGCGGCTGTTTCTTTTCGCCACTAATTGCGTTTTGAGGACAGGCTTTCATGCACAATCCGCAGCCAATACAATTGTCTTCGTCAATTGTGTAAGTAAACATGCCTTGACAAACACCAGCCGGGCAGAAATGCTCTTTGATGTGAGCTTCGTATTCGTCCCTAAAGAAACGCAGGGAGGCCATGACCGGGCCGGGGGTCAATTGTCCCAGAGCGCAGAGTGAGTCTTCACGCATATACTTAGAGATGTATTCTATCTCGTCTAGATCTTCCATTTTGCCGTGGCCTTCGGTGATGCGCGTCAGTATTTCTAATAGCCGTTGTCCGCCAATGCGGCAGGGAACGCATTTTCCACAGGATTCCGCTGATGCAAAGGTTAGGAAATACCTGGCCAGCTCAACCATGCAGGTATCTTGGTCTACTACGATCATTCCGCCAGAACCCATGGTGGCGCCCGCTTTCGTGAGAGAATCGAAATCTACTGGAGTGTCTAATGATGCAGTGGGAAGGCAGCCTCCCAAAGGCCCGCCAGTTTGCACGGCTTTGAAATTCTTTTTATTTGGGATGCCTTCACCGACATCGTAAATGATTTCGCGCAGGGTGATACCCATGGGAACTTCAATTAGGCCGGTGTTTTCTATGTTGCCGGTTAGGGCGAAAACGGCTGTTCCGGTTGAACCGGATGTGCCGATACTGCTGAACCAATCGGCGCCTTTGAGCATGATTTGGGGCGTGATGGCAAAGGATTTAACGTTATTGACATTGGTTGGTTTACCCCACAGGCCAGAAACGGCTGGATAGGGTGGCCTGGGGCGTGGTTCACCACGTTTACCTTCAATGGACGCGATTAGGGCGGTTTCTTCTCCACAGACGAATGCGCCTGCGCCTTCTTTGACTTTTAGGTCAAAGGAGAAATCTGAACCAAGGATATTATCTCCTAATAAACCGTACTCATGAGCTTGGGCAATGGCTTTTTTAAGGCGCTTAATAGCCAGCGGGTACTCGGCTCGGCAGTAGATATAACCTTCGGGGGCACCAATGGCGTAACTGGCAATGATCATACCTTCTATTACGGCATGGGGGTCACCTTCTAGGATAGAGCGATCCATGAATGCTCCGGGGTCGCCTTCATCGGCGTTGCAGATGACGTATTTAGGGTAACCACGTGCTCTCATGCAGAATTCCCACTTGAGGCCGGTTAAGAATCCAGCTCCGCCGCGGCCGCGCAATCCCGAGTCTTTCATCTCTTCGATGACATCTTCGGAATCAGTCTCGGAAAGGACCTTGTTTAAGGCAAGGTATCCATCGGCAGCAATATATTCTTCAATGCTCTCAGGGTCAATTATGCCGCAGTTTCGCAGGGCAATGCGGATTTGTTTGCTATAGAATGGGTGCTCTTGGTAAGTAATTACACCTTCTACCGGCGTGTCATTCTCATCGCTTATTTGGGCAAGTGCCCATCTCTTAACAACTTTTCCGTTCAGCAAATGATCTTCAATGATCTTTGGAATCATTTTGGGCTTGACATGATGATAAGTGACCCGTGCTTTGCCCGGCAGTTTGATGTCTACTAATGGTTCTTTGACACAAATTCCAATACAACCAACGTTTACCACTTTGGTATCTAGGTTTCGTTCATCCAGTTCTTTGCGAATTGCGTCAGCTACTTCAGATGCTCCAGCAGCGATTCCGCAGGTTCCCATACCAATAAAGATGGTTGCTTCGGAAGCGCGATCTTTTTGACGTTTCTCTTGCGCGGAAGCGCGCAGGGAGATTAAGTCTTCACTATTCTTAAGTATAGGCATAAAAATTTCCTCCACGCTTCAATCTAGTTCATTCAACTTTTCTATTATATCTTCTGATTTGACTTTTCCATAAACCACGTCATCTACCACAACAACTGGGGCTAGCCCGCATGAACCTAGACAATACACAATTTCAAGGGTGTATTTATAATCTGGGTCGCTGCTGCCAGGTTTAAGGTTAAGCGCATTTCCAATATCCTCAATAAGTTGGGGTGCGCCACGCACATGGCAGGCAGTGCCATCGCAAACACGGACAATGTGGCGTCCCTGGCGTTCCAAATTAAATTGAGAATAGAATGTAACCACGCCGTATAAGCGACTGATGGGGACTTTTGTTTTTTTAGAGATTGTGGACAACACTTCTTTGGGAAGATAACCATACACATCCTGAGCACGCTGCAAGATGGGTATCACAGCGCCTTTTTGTTCTTTAAATTCTTCAAGGATTGGATCAAGTAATGTCAAATCTATGGAGGTAGCATGCATAAATCGCTCCTTATAAGATAGTCATGGAGAGTATAAGCGGGGAATGCATCAGCGCCAAATAACGGATGTTATTCGTTCTGGTGCGCTTTGGATGAAATGTGCTTTTCTCGTTGTCAAACTACTTAGGCTTGTTATTGTGAGCTAGTTTTTTCAGGTGCAACAATTTCTATAAATAGAGGGCAGGGCAAACGTATTTGAACACCCAAAGTGATTTTGAATCAATTCAAAATCTGCCAAAAGAAGTCAACTTGCCAATGGCACGCAAAGCGAAGTTGACTTAACCTGCATGAGCAGGTTTTTTGTAGCAGACATGGAATCAATTCCATGTCTATATGCGATTGCCCTGAAATAGAGAGGAAGATTGCTTAACAAGAACGGCTCGCAGTGATATTTTTTGAAAGGTTGAGTAGTTATTTCTCGTTTTATTGTGATCAATGCAGTTAATTCACAAGCTAAAAAACATGTATAAGAACAAATTCTTCTTTTCCGACAACATAATCACGCATCAATAAGATTGTACCCCAATCGTTCAGGGTTAGTATAAACTTGTACCCCGTCCTTGCGGACATAACCAACTAGGGTAATATTCCAAGCGCGGGCCATATCCACTGAGAGTGAGGTTGGTGAGGTGCGAGAGGCAATGATTGGGCAACCCATTAACGCTCCTTTTCGCAACATTTCAGAGGAAATACGCCCAGTGGTCAAGAGAATTTGCCCGTGCGTTTCAATTCCTTCAATCAAGCAAGCCCCATGGACTTTGTCAATGCTGTTGTGGCGGCCAATATCTTCTGCAACTGCGAGTAATTGATTGTCATTGGGATGCAGTAAGCCTGCGGCGTGGACGCCGCGAGCACGGGCGTATAGGCTGTCTTTGGATTGGAGATGATTGATGGCTATCCCAAGGAGTTCTGGTTCAATTCGTAAGGTGTCGCGAAACGGTTCAACCCCAACGGTGGGATTCTCAAAGGTGACGCCTCTGCCACACCCAGAGGTAATGATCGTATGCTCAGGTTTTTCAAAATCGCGCTTCAACCACACTTCAACGCTACAACCATTGGGAGTAACTTTAACCTGTTCAACCTCGTCAAATCCTGTAATTAAGCCCTCGTTTTTAAGAAAACCCAGAGCCAGCCAATCTAAATTGAGAGGGGAGCCCATCAAAGTAATTAACTCTTGCCCATTAACATAAATAGTGATGAGCTTTTCTTCAATTATTTCTATCTCGCTAAGTTGCCATTTATGCCGGTATGTGAATCTGTGAGATTGAATGGTTCCTGGCTTTTTCATCATTGGGCTTGAACTCTGTAGACTCGCAAGAAGGGTGACCACTGCCAGAGGCAATAATCACCCTTCCAGACTTTAGTTCAGTGAAAGTTTATGATAATCCTAGAACCTCACCGGTTTCTACATCAATATCAATGTCGGTGAAAACAGGTCGAGTGGGCAGGCCAGGCATAGTCTTCATTGTGCCGCAAAGCGGGAAGATGAAGCCTGCGCCTACACTGGCACGCACGTCTGTGATAGGCATGCGGAAGCCACGCGGTGTGCCCTTAAGCGTGGGGTCGGAAGAGAACGAAAGATGTGTCTTGGCGACACAAAGGGGCAGGTGGCTCAAACCCATTTTGGTGAATTGTTTAATTTTGGCTTCTGCCTCGGGTGTGTAGTCCACCCCGTCAGCGCGGTAGATTTCACGGGCAACGGTCTCAATTTTTTCCTTGATGGACATATCGTCATCGTATAGGAACTTGAAATTATTCGGTTTTTCAACAGCCTTGACAACTGCGCGAGCCAGGTCTGCTCCGCCTTCGCCGCCTTTGGCCCAAACGAAGTGCATCACCGCATCCTCGGCGCCTGTTTCCTTAGCGCGTTTACGAATCAACTCAACCTCGGCATCGGTGTCGTATTTGAAGCGGTTGATGGCTACCACCACTGGCACACCAAACTTAGTTGCGTTCTCAATATGCTGTAATAAGTTGGGTAAGCCAGCCTCAAGTAACTCTAAGTTTTCTTCAGTATATTCCTTGGCAAGGGGTTTACCGGCAACAACTTTGGGGCCGCCGCCGTGCATCTTTAGAGCGCGAATAGTGGCGACCAGCACGACACAATCAGGAACCAAACCGCTATAGCGGCATTTGAGGTTCATGAATTTTTCCATGCCGCAGTCAGCGCCAAAGCCGGACTCGGTGACTACATAGTCAGCCAGCTTGAGAGCAATTTTGTCGGCGATGATGGAGCTATTGCCCTGAGCGATATTAGCAAATGGGCCACAGTGTACAAAGGCTGGGCTGCCGGGCAAGGTCTGCATCAGGTTAGGTTTGATGGCGTCCTTGAGCAAAACGGTCATTGCGCCGGCTACATTCAAGTCTTCAGCCGTGATCGGCTCAATTGTCCCGGCGTGCATCTTGCCGCCTTTTTTGCTGGTACCAATGATGATGCGTCCCATACGCTCGCGCAGGTCTGCCAGATCGGTGCACATAGCAAGCGCGGCCATAATCTCGGAGGCTACGGTGATGTCGTATCCACTTTCACGCACCAGACCATTGCCTTTGCCACCTTTTCCGATGGTAATATTACGCAGAGATGCATCAGACACATCTACCACGCGCCGCCATTGAATGGCATCAGGGTCAATATTGAGGCGGAACATGCGCTCTTTGTCGGCGTCATTCAAGTCAGAAGGTTTTTCGGATTTGATGCCTAATTTGTCTAGTCGTTTACGCATGGAGTCGGTATATTCGTTGTCTGGGCAAAGTGCTTTGGCTAGGAAATCGGTACTCCAGCGGGCTTCCTTTGCCATACGGTTTTCGATAGCGGCAGCCAATAGGTTATGGGCCGCGCCCACGGCGTGAATGTCGCCGGTTAGGTGGAGGTTGAAATCTTCCATAGGCACGACTTGGGCATATCCGCCGCCAGCAGCGCCGCCTTTGATACCAAAGGTTGGGCCTTGTGATGGTTGGCGAATGCAGGTGAAGACCTTTTTGCCAATGTAGTGCAGTCCTTGGCTCAGGCCGATGGTGGTGACTGTTTTTCCCTCACCCAAGGGCGTTGGGGTAATGGCGGTCACGTCAATGTATTTTCCATTGGGGACATCTTTCAGGCGATCCAAGACTTCTAGTTTAACCTTGGCTTTGTATTTGCCATAAAGCTCTAGCTCATCTTCCAATAGTCCAACGCTTTTGGCTATTTCGGTGATTGGTAACTTTTCGGCTGCATGAGCAATGTCAATATCGGAAGGGACGGGATGCTTAATTTCAATAGGCATTTGTTTTACTCCTTGTACTCAAAGTATCTAAAAAAGAACGGTTTAATAAGAATTATCCCCCGTAAGCAATTTTCGCGGCTCGGACGGTGTTACGAAGCAACATGGCAATAGTCATGGGGCCAACACCTCCGGGGACGGGGGTCAAATAGCCGGCGACTTCATTGGCCTCATCGTAAGCGACATCGCCCACCAAACGGTATCCCCGCTCGGCGGTAGGATCATCTATGCGATTCACGCCTACGTCAATGACCGCGGCGCCTGGTTTAATCCAGTCAGCCTTTACCATTTCGGGACGCCCCACGGCGGCAATTAGAATATCTGCCTCGCGGCATTTTTCTGCAAGGTTACGGGTACGAGAATGGCAAATAGTGACTGTGGCGTTCTCCTCAACCAACAAGAGCGCAACCGGCATACCCACAATATTGGAACGTCCCAGAACAACTGCGTTAGCGCCTTCTAATTCAATGCCTGAAGTTTTCAAAAGGTGAATACAACCATGTGGCGTGCAGGGAATGAATTGGGGTTCGCGCCCTTTTTGAGCGAGGCGTCCAATGTTGATGGGGTGGAACCCATCTACATCTTTGTCTATACTAATTGAGTTTAAAACCCGCTCATCGTCCAGGCCATTGGGTAATGGCAATTGCACTAAAATACCGTGAACTTCTGGGTTGGCGTTCAACTCTTTTACCATAGCCTCTACTTCTTCTTGAGTGGCAGTGGCTGGCAATGTGTGTTGGAATGAGGTAATGCCTGCTTTTTCACAAGCTTTATGCTTCATTCGTACATAAACCTGTGATGCGGGATTTTCACCAACTAAGACTGTAGCTAGTCCTGGCGGTTTGTGCCCCTCTGCAACCATAGCGGCTACGTCAGCGGCTACCGCGGCTCGGACTTCTTTTGCGATTGCTCGACCATCAATTGTTTTAGCTGTCATAAAATCAACTCCCTTTTAGATATGGCTATCTCTTAGAAAGAAAATTTCCCCACTACAAAACATCATCTCAATATTTTAGTATTTAACTTCCAGGTCTCCCTAACTTATTGAGAAATATACCATACTGGTACACCAAGCCTATTATTGTCAAAAAACGCATTCCTTGCAAGTTATGTTTGTCACAATCTTTAAGAGAAATGATATATCAGAAATATATCAGAGCAGAAATCGACCGTAAGACTGTGCTGCTTCTTAAAAAGGAGCAAATGCCAGCTTCCCCTTTGCTTTTTAGGGACATTCTTCAGTTGAACTTTTGATAATAATCTCATAGAATCGAAGCAGGTAAAAACTACTACCCTCTCTTCCACGGTAACTGCTAAGTCATCCTGCGCTTAAGATTGAAATTCTAAGCTGAGATGCGAAATTGGCTCAAACAGACCGAAAACTGAAGCATAGGTTTTTAGGCGAATCGGTTCGGTTTTGTATGTCATCCAGCGTATTAATCATTGCCAGATGAACTGAACAGTTACTCTCAACTTTTATTTATGGAGGTTCAAAAATGTCTGACCGCAAAAAAGTAACTCTTCGCACTTTATTTAACAAAGCCGCCAAAGGAGAACCTATTTCATGGTTAACCTGTTATGACTATCCCACGGCGTCCTTTCAAGAGCAAGCAGGAATAGACATGATTTTGGTTGGTGATAGTTTAGGTATGACCATGTTGGGGTATGATGGCACATTGCCCGTCACTATGGATGATATGATACGCCATACTCAGGCTGTTCGCCGCGGCGCCCCTACTGCCTTCTTAGTGGGCGATATGCCTTATATGAGCTACCAGCCCAGCACAGAGAGTGCTATTCGCAGCGCGGGGCGTTTCATGGCTGAAGCATCCTGTGATGCCATAAAACTTGAAGGTGGAGGAGAAATGGCTCACCGCATAAAAGCTATTAAAGAGGTTGGCATTCCTGTTGTTGGTCATCTCGGATTAACCCCTCAGAGCGTTGCCGCTCTAGGCGGATTCCGCGTCCAGGGACGGGGAGCGCAACAAGCCAAGAAAATCATTGATGATGCCAAATCCCTTGAAGAGGCTGGCGCGTTTGCCATCTTATTGGAAATGGTTCCCGATCGGGTTTGTAAAATCATCACCGAGCGGGCAGAAAATTGTTTGATACTGAGCCTAGGCTCTGGCCCTAACGCTCACGGTCAGTTATTGATTTACCATGACATGTTTGGGTTGTACCCCAACTTTACTCCACGCATGGCTAAAGTCTTCGGCAACGCGGGCGAGGTAATACTAAAAGGTTTAGAAGATTACGTTAGCGAAGTGAAAGACAAAACATTCCCGCAGCGCGAAAATTGGTTTGCCATGAAAGACGAAGAGTATGATGAATTGATGAAGTTGATAGATTAGTTGGTTAGTTAGATAGTTACTTAGCTGAATAGTTTAGTAGTTTGACTATCCAGCTACAAAGCTACTAAACTAAAAAGACTCATCTGTTGAATGTGTGCAACAAAAGGCGATATAAATATCGCGTTACGGTTTCGTAGGACGACATTCATATCGTTTTGCACATTTTTCATACATGAGCCACTTCCAAAATATTCGATTTTTGTTCTCGCTAGCAACCAGAAAGCCTGTGAAAAAGTGGGCAACTTGTTTGTAGT
>Ga0164318_10000171_pt1 | contig 41547 bp, 43 predicted proteins | sample GuaBasSedimGuay9_FD_113734 | JGI IMG/M metagenome (GOLD analysis project Ga0164318, IMG submission 113734) | Subseafloor sediment microbial communities from Guaymas Basin, Gulf of California, Mexico - Guay9, Core 4571-4, 0-3 cm | ecosystem: Environmental > Aquatic > Marine > Hydrothermal vents... | reverse complement strand
AATTCTATCATATCTTCAGTCCGGATACACTTATTCATTGCTTTTAGCTCCTCATCAATAGGAGATTCAAAACCAATAGCTACCATATTAATCCCGGCTCTTCTCATCGCAGAAAGAAGCTGAAAATCTTTAGCCTTATCTAATCTTATCTGAACTGTAAAATCTAACCTTCTCCTTATCTGGTCTTGATAATCTCTAAGCATATTACAGAAACGAATCGTTTCCTCTCGATATTGGCCAAAGAGGTCATCAACAATAAAAAAATGCCGACCATCTCTACCTTCCACAATAAGTCTGACATCTTCAAGCAGTCGTTCCACAGAAGCAGGCCGAGGCCTACCTTTTACTGTGCAAAATTCACAATTCATTCCACATCCTCTAACTCTTCCTATAGGATAAAGCTTTATCTTTGCATAACGAACTAAAGAAAAATCCGGATGGGGCAATTTGTCAAAATCAGTAATAGGCTCTCTAGGCTCAGTTAAGACTACCTTGCCCTCTTTTAAATAGGCAATCCCCTTTATTCTTGATACATCTCTATTCTCTTGAAGAGCCCCCAGAAGCTCTTTTATAGTCTCTTCACCTTCGCCAATAACCACATAATCAACATAAGAATTCAAAGCCTCACCAATATTTTCTTCAACAAAATGTTGGCCCCCGGCAATAGTTATAACCCCCCTCTCTCTATAGAAACGAGCTATTTCATAGAGCCTGGGAATAGTGCTGGTAAGACCTCCATACAAACCAACTACATCTGCCTCTCTCACAGACTGCAAAAGACTATGGTCAGCTCCTCCAGATAGAGAACGGGGCCCATATTTGCCCAGATTATTCTCATCAATAACTTCAACATCCCAGCCCTCCATCTCTTTAACCACACTAGCTATACAAACAGGACCCAGAGCAGTAGTTATCTTGGCAATATTTGAATAAATATTGAAGGCAGGATATTTGGGAATTATTAACCTAAACCTATATCTTTTTTGGAAAGGACTAAACATTAGTTAATAAAAGATTCAACCCTCCCTATTCTTAAGTTGTATCTGCCTCACTGTTTTGTGAGTAATTGCTTCGGTAAGGGCTATTTTATCTTGAGTATAACTTATATAAGTAGGCTCAACCCCATCGACCCAAGCTCCACAGTTAGCATATATACCTCTATCTAACTGTTCAAGTTGGGCTCTATGGGTATGACCAAATATTACTATCTTTGCTCCTTTCTGGATATGCAACTCTACAGCCTCCTGAAATTCTCCAAAGTGCCCTCCGCATCTTAAATACTCTCTTGTGGAAGGAGAAATCTTATTTCTTACAGATATAGCCTCCTGTAAAAACTCGTCTAAATTCTCGGTTACTTTCTTCGTCCATTTATCAATGTCGGGATGAATAAACCTCTCTAAACCTGCTACAAACAAAGTAAACCTCCTACCTGGGGGCCAGCTAATAGAACGGAGAGGGTTCTTATAGCGATTAAATATATCGTATCTATGGCCGTGCTCAGCAACAATCCCGGCCTCTTTATCCTGATACTCTAAACTTATACCCCACTCTGAATTTATAAATCTTATAAAAGGGATATAATCATGGTTTCCGATTACATAAGTTACTTTTAACTTACTCCTTAAGGACAAAATCTTATTTATAATTTTACTATGGCAAAACAAAACCTTATCTAAATCAGCCTGCCAAAGCTCCAGAAAATCTCCTAAGATAATTAACTCTCCAGCCTCATCTTCAACAAATTTAAGAAACTCTAAGAATTCCTTATCCCTGTGAAAATCGTCTGTTCTTGAGCCGTCTCCTAAATGTAAGTCGCTTATAAATATTTTCATTCCTAACCTAAAAATACAAAAACACCTAAACTTATTATAGCAAAAATAGAGATTTAGTAAAAAAATATTGTCAAAGAAAAAGTGCACAAAATATTTTACATCATCTTTACCTAAAAATGCTGCCTCTTCACATAAAAGGGGTAATCGCTCCCAGAAAGAAAAAACCTCTTAGGGAGGTTGAAATAACCTATCTTTATCTGAGGAAAACCCCTTCTTAAAAGTTCTACTAACTTGGCAATCCCCAAAATGTTTTTAGCTTTACCCTTACTCTGAAAATATAAATCAGGGTCTATATTGAGGTTTCTCAGCTGAATCATATCTATTTTATAACTCTTAAGAAACTTATACATAGCCCTAATTTCAGCTTCTCTATCAGTAAAACCAGGAAATACTAAAAGATTAAAAGAAACAAATTTATTATACTTATTCATTACCTTAATTGAATTAACTACATCTGAGAACTTATAACTCTGAGGCCGAAAATAGATATTGTAATATTTAGGCTGGAAACTATTTATACTGACTCTAAAAGAATCAATTCCGCTCTTACACAGAAGCTCTACATACTTAGGAATACTAGCATTGGTATTCATATGGAGGGTGCCTTTATCTATTTTTTCTCTCAATTTAGCTACAGCCCTACTTATCAAAGGAGCATTCATAAGAGGCTCTCCTTCACAGCCCTGACCAAAGCTGACAATCGGCTCTCTTGCCTCTTTCAAGTGGTTATAGGCTACTTCAAAAATTTCTTCTTCTTTAGGCAAAAAATCAATCCTCTGATGAGAAGGAGAACATTCCGAATTTTGATAAGAAAGACACCCCAAACATTTAGCATTACAAGCAGAAGTCGTAGGAAGAGGGGCCTCCCACCTCTTCAAAAATAAATTTTTGGCTGCTAAACAATTATAATTTAAAGCACAATTAGATAAATGCTTATAAAGTCTGTTTTTAGGATACTTAGCTAAGAACTCCTTAACTTTTCGTTTAACTAACTTATTATCATAGAAAGCAGGAGCCTGCCTTCTCCTCCTGTCTACTCTTAAAGCAGTAGTGAAATATTTGCCCCTATAATAGCCTAAAGGAGAATAAGCCCATAAGGGAAGAACCTTTTTTTCTTTCAACACATAAGCAGGGTGGTATAATCTTAAATAAGCAGGGATTAAGAAAGAACTCACCGCAAAGACTTCTCTATTTTTATAAGAAGAAATAACCTCTAAAGACTTACTCTCAGAATTAAATCCTACCGGCAATCTTCCGGGAAGATAAAAAATAGAACTTCCTCTAGGAAGAGTAATTAACTCTTCTCTCTTGGGAAGTCTGAACTTTTCACCATCAGATACCAGCATTCTTAAGTAAGGGTGAACAAAGACTTTCCCTTTTTTATCGGCAAAGAGAAGATAAGGAAGCTCCATTAGAAGTCTTAAAGAGTTTCTCCGGTAAGTCTAAATAAAGCTTCTTTATACTTTTGAGTGGTTTTATCAACTATATCCTCAGGAAGTTCGGGAGCAGGCGGGGTTTTATCCCAGTTGAGAGTCTCTAAATAGTCTCTTACAAACTGCTTATCAAAACTGGGCTGAGGACCCCCAGGAGAATAATTATCTTTTGGCCAAAAACGGGAAGAATCAGGAGTTAAAGCCTCATCTATAAGAATAAGTTCATCACCCCAAAAACCAAATTCAAACTTAGTATCAGCAATAATAATCCCTTTTTCTTCACTGTAGAGACTGGCCTCTCTATAAACAGTTAAACTTATCTCCTTTATTTTAGAAACAAGAGCTTCTCCAAATCTTTCTATAAGATAACTCTCACTCACATTTATGTCGTGGCCTTTCTCCTCTTTAGTAGCAGGAGTAAAGATTGGCTCAGGTAATTTATCAGATTCTTTCAAGCCTTCTGGCAACTTTACTCCACAAATTGAACCCTTCTCTCTATATTCTCTCCAGCCTGAACCTGATAAGTATCCTCTTACTACGCACTCTATAGGTAAAGACTTAGTTTTTCTAACCAACATAGACCTCCCCCTTAAAACCTGTTCATACTTTTTTAATTGGGGAGGATAGTCTTCTATGTCAGCAGAAATTAAGTGATTGGAGGTAATATCTTTAGTAAACTCAAACCAGAATACTGAAAGCCTGGTTAAAATTTCTCCTTTATAAGGGATAGCCGTAGGCAAAACTACATCAAAACAGGAAATTCTATCAGTAGCCACAATTAAAAGCTTATCTTCTAAATCATAGACATCTCTTACTTTCCCTCGTTTGAGGAGTTTTAAATCTTTAAAGTCAGTAAACTTAAGAACCTCCATCACAAAACTTCTTCTTTAAAACAATCGGGGTTTATATAATTTCCAAAGCTCTCTTCTGCCTCTATTAAGCGAGTTTCTTGTTCGGCTAAAACCTTAAAAACTTCGTAAGGAATGCCTTCTAAATCTTCATAAAATTTTCTTACCCTTTTTATCTTGGCTAAATTTTCAGGAACTCTAATCATAAATTGCTTATTGTAATCAGAAAGAGGATAATCTTTATTTAAGACTTCTCTAAAGAGTATTTTCAAATCCTCATATTTAGGGATTAAACCCGTGGGTGTTTTTATTGCTTTTAATTCTTTATTAACTCTTTTAGCCATCCATTTCACCCAGACATGTTTATCTAATTTGCCATTTAGGAATTCTTCGGAGTGTAAATCTTTTAAAAAGTAGTTAACTCCAAAAACTTTAGGCACCTTTTTAAGATCTTTACCGAATTTAATGTAATTTTTAAGGTATTCTCCTAAAGGGATAGAAATGAAATCTTGAATACTCATTATGTTTATTTCAAATTTTCCTTCTTCTAAAACAGCAAAAGTAGTCTCAGTTTCTAAACTTGCTCCATAAGAAATTATACCGTGAACCCAGTCAAAACCTTCCTGCACAGGAACATAACCCTGATAGTCTCTTCCTCCAAAAATAATCCCTCCTAATTCTACACCTTTCCGGTTATCTAAATTCTCATCACAATTTTCTAAGGCTTTTAAAGCTACAGTATAACGAGCATTCTTATGGGAAGGAGGAACAGGATTTCCTTCTTCGTCAACTTTACCTATATACCAATTGCCGGAATAATTTATCCCGTGGGAAGGTAATTCTTTACCCATCCCTATCCAGTAAGGCTCACCATTACTAACTAAGATATTAGAGAAGATGATTTCTCCCGGAGAAGTTAAAACCTTATAAATTAAGGGGTCATCCTGGGGATTTACATTCTGGATTATGCCAAAAATTCCACATTCTACATTTACTGCCCGAGCTCTACCTCCAATATTCCGTAGGTAGGCTAAATCATCAGCCAATATACTCTCCCCAGGAAGCATAGCAGTAGAAGTTTTTCCACACCCTGAAGGAAAAGCTCCGGCTAAATAAATCTTTTCTGAGCCGTTATTTACACCAATAATCATAAAGTGCTCAGCCAACCAGCCTTCCCGGTGAGCTTTTCGGATAGCTAAGCGCAAAGCTAGCTTCTTAAAACCAATGGAATTGCCTCCGTATTGGGTATTTACGCTGTAAACTGTGTTTTGGGTGTAATCAATATAAATTCTTTTTTTCTCTACATCTATACTTACCATATCCTGGTTTAATCTACCTGCAGAATGCAAGGTATAGAAAAATTCTTCTTCACCGTTAGTTTGAGTAAAGGCTTTATAACCTGGCCGGTAAAGAAGACTTACTGAATGAGCCACATACCAGGAATCAGTGCACTCCATACAAAGAATAGTAAATTCTGAATCAGCCGACCCTAAAGTTAAGAAACGAACTATCATAGTTTTATCTCTCATTGAACCCCGCAAAAATTCGGTTATTTCCCTTAGGCCTTCTTCTCTTTCAATTTGATTAAGACTAGGAGGTAGGTAATCGTCTTTAGGGACTAAGAATTTGGTAACCTTTCTATCTCTTGCTTGATCTTTTGGCCCATCAAAGTGGTAGGTATGTCCAGGGATATTTAGAGGCTTTTCTTCTCCTGTCTTTAGAGCCATTTCTCTAATGTAAGCTAAATCCTGAGAAGAATCATCGCAGATAAAAATACTTTCTGGTTCACAAAGAATAACCGCCTTAGTTATATAATCTATTATCTTAGGATTAGAAATTGCTGAAAGCTTCTGATAGTTATTAAGGCTCAATTTACTCTTTAAAACCTTTAATTTCTCTTCTCTACTCATATCCTCTTTCTATTTTTAGAAAAATATTCAGGGAGTATTCTACAGAAAAAATAAGAAAAGTCAAATATTTTCAAGCCTGGCAAACGTATTATTTGAAAAGATAGGTAACAACCCCAAGTATGAAAAATATTACCTGAGAAGACTTAAAGAAATAAGAGAGGCCTCTTTGGAATTTGACCCACAAACCAGAAAGAAGGTGGTTAAACAATTGCCATTTCGGGTATAGCTGTGCGCACTGATAAGGAAGTTGATTTACTATGGTCCATTTAAAAAGAGCCATCCCTTCAGTTTAGAGTGTGTGTGGCTTGGTATTAAGCACTATCTTAATAAACCTTTCCATCCTGAATCAAATGGCAGAGTCCAAAGACCCATAGAACCAATCAAGAAGAATTCTCCAGGGTTAATCCGGTTAAATCACCAAGAGAATGGGGATATAAGATAAAGAAATGGGAATATTTTCTACAATTTTCAAAGAGTTCATAAGTATTTGGGGAGTCTAACCCCTTACCAGTTCTTTTTAAAATATCAAAGAGAGGGGGAAAATGTTACTTGACAGGGGTATATTACATAATTTTAGACCCAGTTAATCAAACGCTGCCAAACTAAAAGTTTATAAAAAGGTTAAAAATAGCATTTGATAAAATTAGATTGTTTTTAGAAGGATAATTACTCCTATAGTAATCTGGGCAAGGGCAATAATCCGGAAATAAATTATTGGTTGATTAGAAAGGGAAGTTATTATTTTTTCTGATACTTTAGATTTAAGAAAGAGTAAAGCCTTAATTAGACTTAAAAACCCGATGATTATTATAATCTTAGCTATAAAGCCTTTTATTTTGAACCCTGAAGATATCAGCAATACAGCTAAAAGAAGAAAAATCGTAAATAAGAGTTTTCTTATATATTTTTGGCTTTTCTTTTGAATTCTTCTTCTGAGAAAATTAGGCTTGATCAAGAAGAAAACCCCACTAATTATTATAAAATAAGAAATAAACTTAACCCACATATCCCCTTCCTTTTTTTAAAGTTTTAAATTTTCTACAAGTTCCTTAATTTTTTTCAAAAATAAAGAATTTTTAGATAATTTATAAAAAGGTTCTCCTTTAAGAGCCAGTTCTTCTACTTCTTTATCATAGGGAAGTTTTATAATACAGGCTAAACCGGTCTCTTTTTCAATAAGATAAAGCTTATCTTCAGGATAACGAAAATTAGCTACAATAAATATTTCTTTAAATTTAATCTTTAATTCTTGTAAGAGTTTTTTGAACCTCCCTATACTTTCTAAAGACTTTTGGGAGGGGTCTACTAAGATAAATAAATAATCTAAGTCAGTGGTAATTCTTCTGTTTATATGTTCTAAGCCTGCTGGTGAGTCTATTAATACTAAATTATAATTTTTCTCCAGGCGCTTTATTATTCCCTTTAAAATATTATTAGGCTGGCAATAACAACCCTCACTCCACTTTACACCTAAAGAGATAAAATCAAAAAAATCTCCTTCGTAAATAGCTTCCTGCTGAATAAGATAATTAATTTTTTCCGGTAAGGTAAGTTTTTCTACTTCTTCTCTTACTTTTTTCTCTTTGATGTCAAAAAGAACTTCGGAGATGGTTTTAAAATTTTCAGCTCCTAAAAAATGAGAAAGGCTTTCATCGGGGTCAGCATCAATAATTAACAGAGGGGATTTGTCTCTTAACACAAAACTTAACCCGGCAATAAAAGAAGTTTTCCCTGTTCCACCTCTTCCTACAGAAATTATCTTTTTCATTTCTTTCTGGTTAAAATTATATCACCCAGTTTACAGTTAAGATGCCTGGCTACTACTTCACACTTTGCCCGAAATAAAAAAAAGATTTTTTTGTTTTTTCCCCAGAGAGCTTCAAAATTGCCTTGGCCTTTGCTAATAATTAAATCTGAGTTGTGATAAACAGATAAAAACCTTTTGCCGGCATATTCTAAGATTATTCCTGGAGAATCACAACCACTGGAAATTACTTTAGCTACTTTGTCTACCCCGCAAAATAAAGCATCTTTAATTAATGCATCATTTATTATTGGTTTTTCTTTAACTGCATAGAATATTTTCTTATTTTTAAACTGGTCTAAAATCTCCTCAATTAATATTCGGTCAAAAACTACTTCGCCAGAATTATCAGCCAGATAAAGAATTGTTTCAGCTTTTAGGAGTTTTTTCTTAAAATCCTGAAAGTCAAATAAGGCTTTATTATATTTTTTATTAAGGTTGAAATTTCCCTTTAAAAAACTTTCTACTTCTTTTTCTATTATGTGGGAGTTTTTAACCCCTAAATCAACGATATTGCCTATACAGGCTAATTCAGTAGCAATTAAGAGTTTATTTTTTGCTTTTTTCACTCTTTTTTTTAAGTAAGGATAAAGTTTAAGGGCTATATTATTAGATTTTTCTTTTATCTTTAAGAAAGGGTCTTTTTTGTGGGTTTCTTCTTTTACAATATTATAGATTATTCTTCCCATATAAGGAGGCGGAGTTTTAAGAGAGAATTTAGGTATTTTAAGGGCTAATCTATCCAGAATCCTTTTTTGAGTTTTTAAAGAAGCCTTTACTAACTGGGCAGCACTTTGAGCTTGTTTAAAGAAACAAGGGATACATTCTATATAGGTTCTCATCTTTTTCCAAATATAAGAGTTCCTATCCTTATGAGATTTGCTCCTTCTTCAATAGCTATTTTGTAAGAAGAGCTCATCCCCATAGAGAGGTATTTCCATTCTGCATTCTTAAACTTACTTTTAAGAGAGATAAAAATTTCTCTCATCTTTTTAAAATAAGGTCTTAACTCTTCGGGGTTTTCCAAAAAAGGACCCATAGTCATCAGACCTTGAAGTTTTATATTTTTCAGTTCTCCAATATCTTTGACTAAGTTTTCTACTTCTTCAGGGTATACTCCACTTTTTTGAGGTTCTCGGGCAATATTTACCTCAATCAAGACTGGCATCACCTTTCCTATCTTTTCGCATTCTCTGTTTAAAAGTCTGGCTAACTCTAGAGAATGGAGGCTTTCTATCATATCAAACAACTTTACTGCTTTTTTAGCTTTGTTTTTTTGGAGATATCCTATAAGATGCCAGCTTACTTTTTTACCAATAACTTTAATCTTTTCCTCAGCCTCCTGAACATAGTTTTCACCGATTACCTTTACTCCGGCAGAAATAGCTTCTTTAATTTCGGAAATAGTTCGGGATTTAGTAGCTACTTCTAAAGTTACTGAAGGAGGTAATTCTTCTAAGATTTTTGTTATTCTTTCTTTAATCATTGATGAGGAAATTTAGTTTTCCTTTATGAAATCTTTTTCTTATTCTTTTTTCTTTTAAAAGCATACTTAAGTGCTTACTAATTAAAGAAGAGTTTTCTCCTAAGCAAATACTTAATTCTTCTAAATTAGCTGGCCTTCTCTTTAAGAATTCTAATATCTTTTCTTTTATCTTTAGAGAATCTTTATATTGTTTAGCTTTTAAAGAAGGAGTCACTAAAAAGGCTTTATCTCCAATTATCTTTTTGATTTTTTCTAATTTATTCTGAGAAGGCAGATTCACTTTTTCAGGAGTAGGTCGAATAGGAAGATTTAAATGGACTTTGTCGGGGTTTATTTTTTCTATTATCTTTTTAAGCTTCTCTATTTCTTTTAAACCATCATTTAATCCCTTTATTAACATTATTTCCAGGTAGATTTTCCCTTTAAATTCTCTTCTTAAATTAATAAGCCCTTCAATTACTTTAGATAATTTTATCTGGGGATGAGGGTTATTTATCTTTTTGAATAAGTTAAAAGAAGCAGCATCTAAAGAAGGAATTATTATCTCAGCTTTTCTTAATTCCTTTCTTATCTCTTTTTTGTATAAAAGAGAAGAATTAGTAATCACACAAATAGGATACTTATTTTTAGTTTCTTTTTTTATAAGAGATATTATTTTATCTAAATTTTTATGAAGAGTGGGTTCTCCTGAGCCAGAAAGAGTAAAACAATCTATTTTTAGATTTTTTTTAAGGATATTTCTAAGTTCCTTTTTAAATTCAGTCCAATTTATCTGAGAAATTCTTCTTATTCTTTTTTTAGGGGTTTTTCCTAATTGGCAGTAAATACAACTGAAATTGCAGGTTTTTTTGGAAAATAAGTCTATTCCCAAAGAAAAACCCAAGCGCCGGGAAAGAACTGGTCCGTAAAAATACATTGTTTTAGTTAAAGTTATCTTCAGTTAAAATTATCTACTGAACTCTGAGAAATATTTTTTAATGGTGGAGGTGCGGGGATTCGAACCCCGGTCCTTAGATAAACTCTCTTAAAGTCCTACAAGCTTAGTCTGGGTTTAATTCTTAGTTGATACCTACCCCCCAGACAGGGTTGTATCAACGCAGGCTTTTTTAGGTCTTCAGTCCTACAAAGCCTAACCCGGACTGAACTAGCCTGAATGTTAAACCCTTAATCTCCCCCAGGCAAGGAAGATTAAGAGCCCTGCTTAGTTTAAGATGTAAGCAGGAGTAACTCCTGAAAAAATAGGAGCTGCCTTTATTTTTTCTGCGGTTTTTTTAACGAGTAAACCGCAGAAAACTCGGCCTGCCCTCTAAGAGAGCTTATCTAAGTCGAAACCCGTCACCCCCTTTTTCTTTGTAATTATATTATACCATATCTTTTTGGATTTAGGATCTTTTCTTCTTATTAACTAAAAGTTCTTGGATATTCTTTTTATGGCGGATAGTTATGAACGAGAAAATAAGAAAAGAGAGAATTTTGAATTCTAAAGGTATATTTTGCAGAGATAGACAGCTTATAAAAAAAGCCAAAGAAGTAATAATTGAAGCTAAACCTACTATTCTAAAAATAAGAAAAACAGCTATCCAGCTCCCCAGGCTAATCAAAAGGGGTATTCTTAGAAAAGGCAGCCCCCCGCTTAAAGCAGTAATAACCCCTAAACTGGTAGAGACTCCTTTACCTCCTTTAAATTTTAAAAATACAGGCCAGTTGTGCCCGGTTATGGCTAAAAGGGCTGTGATTATAGCTGAAATATTTATAAATTTATTTTCTGGTTGTAGAAAAAAGAAGACCAATATTACCGGCAAGAACCCTTTAAGAAAATCTAAGATAAATACCAGCACCCCCCATTTTAATCCCACTACCCTAACTACATTAGTAGCTCCGATATTCCCTGAGCCAAATTTTCTTACATCTAAGCCTTTTACTTTTTTAGATATAATTAAGCCGAAAGGCACAGAACCTGCAAGATAGCTAAGAACTGCTAACGTGATTATTTTTACCCCTCCCCACCAGAAAGTCATGGATGTGAACCCGCAGATGAAGGGAAAAAATATCCCTAAAAGTAGTACCCAAAAGCCACCCTGTCCTTTCAGGGAAAGGGCGGAGTTAAGCCGTGGGGTGGGGTTTACTATCAAAGACATTTAAAGCTTTAACTCCTCTTTTTATATATAGAAATCCCGAAATAAGTGTAAATACACAGGCCAAAATTCCCACATAATTAGAAATCCTTAATTCTAAAAGAATACTCAAGATGGTAGACATCTGGAAAAAAGTAGTAAGTTTTCCCCAGATATTAGGAGTTAGGGGGATTTCAATTTTTAGAAAGAATAGGACAACTATACCTAAGAGAATTATTAAGTCTCTGCTTATTATTATCAGGACTACTGATAAAGGTAGTTTATACTGCAAAGGCAGAGATTCTCTTAAAGCATAGAGCCAGATGAATCCATTAAGAAGCAAAAGTTTATCAGCAAGAGGGTCTAAGACTTTCCCTAAAGATGTTTTTTCTCGTTTAATCCTGGCAATTATACCATCAGCAAAGTCAGTAATCATTGCAAAGAAAAATATAGATAAAGCCAGCCACTTTAATTGATAGTATTGAGGGTTTTTAGCATAGTAAATTAGAGAAGCAATAAAAAAGGGTATAGTTAATATTCGGGATAAAGAAATTTTGTTAGCAAACCCCATCTTACTTAATCATCCCTATTCTTTTGGAGGGCCACCAGATAAGAATAGCCTTACCCAAGATATCTTTAAAATTAAGAAAACCCCAATACCGGCTATCTTTGGAAGAAGCACTATTATCTCCCAAGACAAAGTAACAATTTTTAGGAATTTTTATTTTTTCTCCTTCTTCTCCATATTCGCCAAAATTATAGTAAAAATTCTTAGCTATGGAAGGAAGACTCACTTCCTTGCCATTTATATAGATTGAACCATACTTTATTTCTAAGGTTTCTCCAGGTAAACCTATTACTCTCTTTACATAAGCTTTATTTCTTTCGGCTGGAGAGATAAAAACAATTACTTCTCCTCTTTTAGGCTTTCTATAACCGGGTATTCTTATCCCAATAAAGGGTATCCGGGGGCCGTAGATAAATTTACTTACTAAGATTCTGTCGCCGGGTATAAGGGTAGGAACCATAGAAGTGGTGGGTATTTTGTAGAGTTCAAAGAAGAATATCCTTACGCATCCTGCTAAAAGAAAAGCTATAAGAATAGATTCTCCCCACTCTCTTAAGGCTGATTTTTTCTTTCGGGGTTCTTTCTTCATTGTTTTAAATTTTTAAAATCTCTAAAAAAGCTTCTGAGGGAATTTGTACCCTGCCTAAAGTTTTAAGTTTCTTTTTTCCTTCTTTTTGTTTTTCCCAGAGTTTTCGTTTTCGGGTAATATCTCCTCCATAACATTTACTAGTCACATCCTTTTTTAGAGCGGGGATTTTTTCAGAAGCGATAATCTTAGAACCAATAGCTGCCTGGATATTTATTTCAAATACATGCCGAGGTATTAATTCTTTTAACTTTTGAAGAACTTTTCGCGAAATTCTCTCTGCTTTATCTTTGTGAACTAATAAGGAAAATACTCCCGAAGGATTTCTGTTAAAGAGTATATCCACTTTTACTATTTCGGATTTGCGATAACCTATAAATTCATAATCTAAAGAACCATAACCTTTAGTAATAGATTTTATATTGTCATAGAAATCAATTACAACTTCCTGAAAAGGTAGTTCAAAGATAATATTTAATCTATCTCCTCCTAAATAGTCCATTTTTTTAAAAATACCTCTTTTAGATTTAGCCAATTCACAGATAGCTTGCATATATTCTAAGGGAGATAATATTTTCGCTTCGATAAAAGGTTCTCTTACTTCTTTTATCTGAGAAGGCGAGGGAAATTTTTGAGGATTTTCAATAAAAATAGTCTCCTCTTTTTTGGTTACTATTTGATACCTAACATTAGGGGAAGTAAGGATAACATCTAAATTATATTCTCTTTCTATTCTCTGATGAATAATCTCCATATGGAGAAGTCCCAAAAAGCCTCCCCTAAATCCTGGGCCTAAAACTTCGGAATTGTCAGGTTCATAAGTAAAAGAAGGGTCAGATAATCGAAGTTTTTCCAAACTGGCTCTTAAGTTTGAGTAATCTTTGGGAGAGTTGGGGAAGATTCCACAGAAAACCATAGGAGTTAATCTTTTATACTTAGGAATGTTTTGGGAAGTAGGGTTAAGGGGGTCAGTAATGTAGTCAGGGATGTTTATTTGAGAAGGGTCTTTGATGTTGCAGGAAATTACCCCTATTTCTCCAGCAGTTAAAATCTCTCTTTTCTCTATATGAGGCTTAAAAATCCCTAATTCTTCTATTTCGTAAATTGTGCCTTTAGAGAGGAGTTTTATTTTTTTTCTTTTACTAATTTCACCTTCTAAGATTCTTACGAATAAAAGTACTCCTTTAAAAGGGTCATATTGAGAATCAAAAAGAAAAGCTCTTAAAGGCTGGTTTATTTCTCCTTGAGGGAGAGGGGCTTCTTTAATTATTCTCTCTAAAAGCTGGCTTACTCCCCTTCCATCTTTGGCTGAGATTAAGGATATTTCTTCTTCAGCGAAACCAAATGCTTCTTTTAACTGAGACTTAGTCCTTTCAATTTGGGCTTGAGCTAAATCAATTTTGTTAATTGCGGGAATTATTTTAAGATTTTTTTCTGTAGCTAAGTAATAGTTAGCCACTGTTTGAGCTTCTACCCCTTGAGTAGCATCTACCAAAAGGACGGCTGTCTCTACCGCTCCTAAGGATTTGGCTACTTCGTAGCTAAAATCTACATGACCGGGAGTATCTACCAAATTAAGAATATAGGTTTTGCCTTCAAAGGGAAAATTTAATCTTACTGCTTTAGCTTTTATAGTGATACCCCTTTCTCTTTCTAACTCCATACTATCTAAGACTTGTTCTTTAAATTCTTTGTTGTTTATAGCTTGAGTTATTTCTAAGATTCTGTCAGCAAGGGTGGATTTGCCGTGGTCGATATGGGCTATTATACAAAAATTCCTTATTAAATTTTTATCTATTTCCATATTCTTGCTTTTCTAAAACAATATTGTAAATTTTACTCACTACTTCTTCTATTTTAAGGTTAGTGGTATCAATATATATGGCATCTTCTGCTTTCTTTAGAGGAGAGACTTTTCTGGTAATGTCTGCTTCATCTCTTTTTCTCAAATCCTCTCTTAATTTATCTTCCTCTATCTTAATATTTTTTTTCTTGAAATCAAGAGCCCTTCTTCTTACTCTCTCTGAAAAATCTGCGTCTAAGTATATCTTTACTTGGGCATAAGGAAAGACTACGGTGGTTGTGTCTCTGCCTTCAGCTACACAAGAGCAATTTTTAGCTATTTCTCTTTGTTTGGTTACCATTACCTCTCTTACTTGAGGGTTTTTTGCTACCAGAGAAATATTTTCCTCTATTAGAGGTTGTCTAATTTTTAAACTGACATCTTCTCCATTTAGAAAAACTTTTTCCTCTTTGAATTCTATATTTATTTTTTTTAATTCCTTAACTACTCTTTCTTCTAAACAAGGGTTGATATTATTCTTAATTAGCCAGTAAGTCAAGGCTCTGTACATAGCCCCTGTATCTAAGTAAAGAAAGTTTAATTTTTCAGCCAAAAGTTTAGCTACTGTGCTTTTACCACTACCAGCAGGTCCATCAATAGCTATTATCATTTTAATTAAGATTGTTTAGAGAGGCAGAAATAAGTTTTCTGTGTTTTTTAGATACTTTGCTAAGAGCCGAATTCAGTTTTTTTCTATCTCTTTTTTCAATAAGTTCAGATAATTTAGTGAGATTTTTTAAGAAATTATTCAATGTTTTTTTAAGAAATCTGTTAGTTAAAAAGATATCAGCCCAGACTTGAGGTGGTGAGCCACTAATTCGGGTAAGTTCTTTAAAAGAAGCAGGAATAAATTTAGAGAAGGAAGGAGGAAGAGAGGCGGTAAGGGAAAAACTTAAAAGATGAGGTAAGCCCGAAGTATAAGCAAGAATTCTATCGTGAATATCTTCTTTTAAAATAACAGTTTTACAGCCTAAATCTCCCCAGAATTTTTTCACTATTTTGAAAGGTTTATTTTTCTTTATAGGAGTAATAATACACAGAGAGTTTTCAAACAAGGAATCTACAGAATTTATAGCTCCTTTTTTTTCTGAACCACAGAGAGGGTGAGAACCTGCAAAGTTTTCTTTTATATATTTTCTGGCTGATTTGAGAATAACTTCTTTGGTGCTGCCTACATCAGTGACTACACAATTTTTGGAAATGTAAGAAGGTAATATTTTTATACATTGGAGAATAGAAGAGACAGGAGTAGCCAAAATTATAAAATCAGAAGATTTAAAGGCTTGACAATAATTCGTAGTTACCTCATCAAAAATATTTAATTTCTTAACTTCTTTCTCCCGGCGTTTATTTCTAACTACCCCCCATACTAACTGGGCCATTTTCTTCTTTTTGATAGCTTTAGCTAAACACCCCCCCATAAAGCCAGTTCCTACAATAACTACTTTTCTGAATTTCTTGACCATAACTTTAGATTTCTCTATTTACACTTTGAGCTACTTTTTTAAGTTCTTCCATAAGTTCAGAAAATTTCTCTGGGAGTAACTGCTGAGGTCCGTCGGAGAGAGCTTCTTCAGGTTTAGGATGAACTTCTATTAAAAGCCCATCTGCTCCACAGGCAACAGCTGCTCTAGACAAAGGGGCCACTAAATTCCACTTGCCCGTAGCATGGGAAGGATCCACAATAACAGGAAGGTGAGAAAGCTGTTTAATTACGGGAATAGCACTCAGGTCTAAAGTGTTGCGGGTGGCTTCCTCAAATGTTCTTATACCTCTTTCGCAAAGAACAACATTAAAATTTCCTCCTGAAAGAATGTATTCTGCGCTCATTAAAAGTTCTTTTATAGTAGCACTTAGACCTCTTTTTAATAACACTGGTTTCTTGGTTTGACCTATCTCTTTAAGAAGGTTAAAGTTTTGCATATTTCGGGCTCCAATCTGTAAGATATCTGTATATTGAGAGACTAATTCTACATCCCGGGTATCCATAACTTCAGTAATTGTTGGTAAACCCACTTCTTCAGAAACCTCTTTAAGGATTTTTAAACCTTCTTTACCTAACCCCTGGAAGCTGTAAGGAGAAGTTCGGGGTTTAAAAGCTCCTCCTCTAAGGATTTTTCCTCCTGCTGATTTTATCTGTTTAGCTACCAGAAGAAGTTGTTCTTTAGATTCAATAGAACACGGCCCAGCAATCACTATTACTTCCTTAGTTCCAATTTTTACTTCTTTGGTAATTTCTATAACTGTATCCTGAGGTTTAAAATCCCGGGAGACCAACTTATAGGGAGCTAAAACTGGCATTACTTTTTCTACTCCCGGGAATATTTCTAAAGGTTGAACTCTTAAAATATCTTCGGGGCCGATAACTCCAATTATAGTTCTTTCTACCCCTTTGGAAATCATAGTCTTCAGCCCTAATTTCTCTACCCTCTTGATAATATAATCTATTTGTTCAGGGGTAGCATCGGGTCTTAGGACAATAATCATTTTTTAGCCTCCTTGTTAAGAAAACTTTTTAATACTTTTATAAACTCTCTGTTTTCTGAATGTTTTCCTACAGTAACTCTCACAAAATTTTTATATCCCCAGGGGGTCATCTCTCTTATAATAATTCCTCTTTTTAGACAATAGTTAAATAATTTCTGAGATGAAAAAGACTTTAAGTTAATTAAGAGAAAATTAGTGGCGCTCTCTACATAGGAAATTCCTAATTTTTTAAGTTCCTGATAAAAATATAGCTTCTCTCTCTGGATATAGGAAACAGTATTTTTCAAATATTTTTTTTCTTTAAGAGATAATTCTGCTGAAAGAAGGGCTAAACTATTTACATTAAAAGGTTCTCTAACTTTTTCTAAAGCTTGGATAAGTTCTCTTTTGGTAAACCCACAACCTATTCTTAAACCAGCTAAACCATAGGCTTTGGAGAATGTTCGAGTAAATATTATGTTGTAACCCTGTTTTAGAAAATCTATACTTTGAGGAAAATCCTGAGGGGCAAATTCAAAATAAGCTTCATCCAGAAAAACTATTACATTTTTAGGTATATTTTTTAAAAAACTATAAATTTCCTGGTGGGTTAAGTAAGTTCCGTTGGGATTGTCGGGGTTGGCTATAAATATAAGTTTTGTCTTTTTAGTTATTTTTCTTTTTATATCTTCTAAATCATAACGAAAGTTTTTTAAATTACTCCTTACTACCTTGAGATTGTTTACCTTTGCCTGAATTTCATAAATGAGAAAGGTAGGATATCCTACAATCACTTCCTGGTAAGGCTCTACCCAGGCTTTTAATGCTAAAACCACTATTTCATCAGAGCCATTTCCTAAAATTATATTTTCCGGTTTTAGTTTAAATTTTTTAGAAAGAGCCTTTTTTAGATAATATCCTGAAGAATCAGGATAACGATTTAAATCTTTAGAAGCTCGGTATATAGCCTTTCTTATTGGTAAAGGTGGAGAAAAAGGGCTTTCGTTAGAAGCAAGTTTTATTACCCTTTTTAGGCCAAATTCTCTCTTTAACTCTTGAATAGGTTTTCCTGGTTTGTAAGTTATAATATTTTTTAAATGTTTTCTTGCTAACATTATTAGTAACTTTTAGGCTAAACGAGGATAAGACCCCAGAATTTTTAAAAAATTACATTTTTTCTCTAACTCTTTGAGGGCAGATTTCACTTTTTTATCTTCACGGTGACCCTGAAAATCTACAAAAAAGTAATATTCCCAAGCCTTCCTTTTGGAAGGCCGGGATTCTATTTTAGTCAGGTTAATCTTGAACTTTTTGAAAGGAACCAGCATATCATGGAGAGCTCCCACTCTGTCTTTAACTGAAAATAAAATAGAGGTTTTGTCGTTGCCTGTAGGTTTAGTTAAGTATTTACCAATAATTAAGAATCGGGTAATATTGTCAAAAGAATCCTGAATATTTTTAGCCAGTATTTTTAAATTGTAAAGTTTAGCACAAGCTTCTGAGGCTATACAAGCAGAATCTTTTCTCTTTTGAACTATCTGAGCAGCTTTAGCAGTGGTAGGTGTAGGTATTAGTTCTCTGGTAGGGAGATTCTTTTGAAGCCAGTTTTTACATTGGGAAAATACCTGGGGATGAGAATATATTTTTTTTATTTTTTTAAGAGAGGTATTCCCTAAAAGACTATGGATTATTTTAAGTATTACTTCTGAACATATATTTAAATTGGAGTCGATAAACATATCTAAGGTATGAGTAACTATACCTTCGTTAGAATTTTCTACAGGTACTACTCCAAAATCTACTTCTTCATTCTCTACCGCCCAGAATATAGAAGGAGTATCAGGGTAAGGGAAAAATTTTGCTCCTTCTTTGAACTTTTTAATAGCAGCCAGGTGAGTAAAGGTTGCTTCTGGGCCTAAGTAGGCTATTTTTAAAGGAGAACTTAGAGAAAAGGTTATAGACATAATCTGGGCAAAGAGATTTTCCAAGATTTCTTCAGGAATAATTCCTTTATTAAGTCTTTTTACTTTTCTTAAAATGGAAGCCTCTCTCTCCGGAGAATAGGGAGGAGCTCCTTTCTTCTTCTTAAGTTCAGCGATTTTTAAGGCAATCTCTACCCTCTGGTTTATAACCTCTAAGAGTTTCTTATCTAAGAGGTCAATTTTTTTTCTTAATTTTTTTAATTCCATAATTAACTTGCCTCCTCTATTTTTTCTGATAAAACTTCTTCTTTAAAACTTTTTTCAGCAGTTTCTTTTAATTCTTGTAAAGAACTTTCTTCTAACTTAGGCAAGTCTTGTAAGGAATTAAGACCAAAATACTCTAAAAACTTTCGGGTTGTTCCATATAAAAAGGGCCTTCCTAAAACTTGTTTTCTTCCTTTTGTTTTTATAAGTCCTATTTCGGTAAGATTTTTTATAACCTGTTCACAGTTTACGCCGCGAATAGCTTCTATTTCTAAACGAGTAATTGGTTGTTTGTAGGCTATTATAGCTAAAACCTCTAAGGAAGCAGAGCTTAACCTCCGTTTAAACCTTTCCTTATAAAGTTTTTTAATCCATTCACTATTTTCAGGGTTAGCGCACATCTGATATCCTCCAGCTACTTCCACTATAGAAAGTCCTGAGCCTTCTCTTTGATATTTTTCCTGAAGTTCTTTTATTGCAGAAAGAGCCTTATCCTTTTCTATATCTAAAGCTTCAGCTATTTCTTGAGGAGTAAGAGGTTTTTCGTTAACAAACAGTATTGATTCTATTATTGATTTTAAGTTCATTAGTTTCTTTGTCGGTAAATTTGGTTTAAAAGTTCTTCTAAATTTTGAATATCAGGATTAGCTTTAAAAGCTTTAGTTATCATTTCTTTTGCTTCTTTCTTTTTATATTGGAGTTGAAGAAGAACTTTTTCTGCTTCTTCAAAGAGTTCTTTTTGAATTTTATCTTTACTGGGAGGAGATTCCTCTACCTTATCCTTTATTAAAATAAACCTACCTACTTTACCTTGCAAGAAAGCAATTATATTTTTTGCTCTTTGAAGCCCTATTCCTGGTAAGTTTTTAAGGTATTGGATATCAGCTTCTTCAATTGCCTGGGCTATTTCAGAAATAGGTCTATTCAAAGCCTTTAAAGCAGCCCGCGGACCGATGCCTGCAACTTTTATAATCTTCTCAAAAAATTCTCTTTCTAATTCAGTAAGAAAGCCTACTAAGATAGGATAAAATTTATGTTCTTCAGTTTGAAAAAAATGGTAAATTATAAATTCTGCTTCGCCATTTTTTATATAATCATCTAAACGCAAGGACACAGTTTTAGGGATAAGGATTTGATAGGTAAGTCCTCCTGTCTCTACTAATACCTTAGAATCTGTTCTATCTACTAATTTACCTTTTATTTTAGAAATCATTTACTTGTTATAATATAAATGAGTTAAGACTAAAGCTAAGGCGTCAGAGATATGCTCGGATTTTAAAGGTTTATCTAACCCCGAGAGATAAGCTACCATTTTTCTCACCTGGTCTTTAGAAGCAGAACCATAAGAAGTAATGGCTTTTTTTACCTTGGTAGAAGGATATTCTATAAGATTAATATTTCTTTTACCAGCTAAGAGAAAGATAAGCCCTCTTACTTGAGCTAAGGAAACCAAGGTAAGAGGGTGCCGGTAATGAGAATAAAGCTTTTCTACAACTATGATACCAGGTCTAAATTTAGTTATGACCTTCTCTAAGCAAGAAAATAAAAAATCAAGTTTCTCAGTGAGCTTTTTTATTTTTTGAGTATTCAGTTCTTGGTAGTGCTTTATTTTGACAGAACTTTTATTTTTTTCCACTACCACTAAGCCGGTAATTCTTAGCCCGGGATCTATTCCCAGTATAATCATTCTTCAGAAGCTACTTCTTCCATCACTTCTTCAGGAATATCAAAGTTAGCATAAACTTTTTGAACATCGTCATGTTCTTCTAAAGCTTCTATGAGAGAAAGTAATTGTTTTGCTTGTTGTCCTTCAAGCTTTACTGAAGAAGTGGGAATCATAGTAAGTTCAGCCAATTCCCATTTTATCTCTTTAGATTTTAAAGCCTGTTTTACGCTTTCAAAGTCTTTAGGGTCAGTAATTATTTCATAGTTGTTGCCTTCAGTTTTAATGTCTTCAGCCCCAGCTTCAATAGTTAAATTGAAAATTTCTTCTTCAGAAATAGTTTCCTTATTGATTAAGATATACCCTTTCTTGTTGAAAATCCAGGCTACACTTCCTGAGCCAGCGAGATTACCTCCTTTTTTAGAAAAAATATTTCTTATTTCTGCAGAAGTCCTATTTTTATTATCAGTGAGAGCTTCTACAATAATAGCTACCCCCCCGGGGCCGTATCCCTCAAACATACAGCTTTCATAAGTAACACCAGGAAGTTCGCCAATTCCTCTTTTTATAGCCTTTTCTATATTATCCAGAGGCATATTAGCATCTTTTGCCCTGTCAATAGCAGTTCTTAACCGGGGATTAGTATCAGGATTTCCTCCTCCTTCTCGAGCAGCCACAGTAATTTCTCTTATTAATTTCGTAAAGAGCTTGCCTCTTTTAGCGTCCTGAGCTGCTTTTTTGTGTTTTATTCCTGCCCATTTAGAGTGTCCAGACATTTTAACCCTCCTATTTATTTAAAAATTAATTTAGGAGATTTTAAGTTAGCTGCCCTTTTAGCTAAAGAGTCAGCCAGTTTATTCTCCTCTCTTCTTTTGTGAATAATTTGAATATCCCCCAGCAAAGCTATTAAATTTTTAGCCAGGATATTTAAGGGATAGAGAGATTTGTTTTTTACCTTATATTTACCTTTAACCTGGTTCACTACTAATTCACTATCCATATATATAATAAAAGGCCCTTCCTCTTTTAAGGCTAATAGATTTTGAAGAGAAAATATCAAAGCCATATATTCAGCAAAATTATTTGTTGTTTCTCCTATATAAAGAGATATTTCTTTAATTATTTTTCTATTTTTATAAATTAAAACACCTATTCCTGAAAAACCAGGGTTTCCCAGAGAAGCTCCATCAGTAAAGATCTCAATCATAATTAGAGGCTAAAATCTTCTTCTAAATAAAGGAGTCTTGCACACATTTCACATTGGACTAAATCTTTATATTGCTTAACCTTATTAGTGATTTCAGGAGGTAAATTCATAAAGCAACCCCCACAACTACCATTTCTTAAAGGAACTATAGCTAAACCTCCTCTATGTTGAAGAAGATATTCGTATCGTTTAAGAACATTTTTATCTACTTGAGAGGCTAAAATATTTCTTTTATCTTCTAAATTTTTAATTTTATCTTCTAAATTTTTAATTTTATCTTCTATTTTACTGATTTCTTTTTTTATTCTGTTTTCTTCTTCTTGAAGTTTTTCTTGAACTTCTTTTAATTCTTTACTTTTTTCTTCTAACTCATCCAAAATTTTTATTACATCTTCCTCTATTACCGATACATCGGCTTTTAAGGATTCGATTTCTTTTAATTTAGCTTTATACTCCTGGTTTGTCTTTAACTGATAAAGTTGAGCTTGGGCTTTTCTTATTGCCTCTTCTTTAGCTTCTAAATCTAATTCTCTTTCTTTTCGTTTAATTTGAATTTGTTTGATAGTCTCTTCTTTTGAAGAGAGTTCAGTTTTTTTAGATTCCAGAGTTTCTCTTAATTGGGCAAGTTCACCAGGTTTTACTAAGTCTTTTTGCTGTTTGAGATTTAGAAGATGGGAGTCTATTTTTTGTAATTCTATCAGTCTTCCAATCTCTTCCTTAATCTGCATTATTTTTTTGATTTTTCATCAGATTCTGGTGGGCGATACAGGATTTGAACCTGTGACCCCTACGATGTGAGCGTAGTGCTCTACCCCTGAGCTAATCGCCCGGATATTGTAATAAGCCAAATAAATTCCTGGGCCCGCAGGGACTCGAACCCCGGACCAACTGATTATGAGTCAGCCGCTCTAACCAACTGAGCTACGGGCCCAATCTTTTCAATCCAAACCAAAGTAAAGCTATAGAAATTAAGCTCTAATTAATAACCAGTTTAAAAATCCACAACTTAAAACTAAAATAAATTATAACAGAGATTTAAATTATATCAAGGTTTTTCAACCTCAAAAGGAACCTAAAAATTGTTAGAGAAGCCTTAAGAAGATTACTTATATAGGAAGGAATAATGGGTGTCTATGCTTGAAAGAATCAGTTCTACTCTCTTTTTAGAAACTAACCCTATAAATATAGAAAAACCAAGAAATAAAAGAAGGAAAAACTCTGCCCCTAAAAGAAGAGTCAAAAACTCCAAGCTAAAGAGAGAAAGGTCCATCTTCCAGTAATTGATGTTCTTAAAAAGTAGAAAGAGAAAACTTATGCTTAGAAAAGCTATACCAACAAAAATCCTCTTTTCTTCTTTTAAAGTTTTGGGAATAGAGGTGAAGATAAAAGCCAAGGCAGATGAAGAAATATAAACGATAAGGAAGAATAAATAAGGGTCTTTCAAGATAAACTCATAAGCAGAAGTATTGTATTTAGTCACCTCGTAAATAAGTTCTATAAAGTAAGCAGAAACTCTCCAGAGACCATCAATTAGACAAAGAAAAGAAGCAAGCCCTAATGTGTTAAAGATTGCATAAAAATTTATAAATTTACATATATAGTCACTTATTAAATTCTTCTCACTCTCTTTAGGATGCAAAAAAGCACAACCTATTCTTAAACCTTGAGGAGTCTTTGTTTTATTTTTAACTGCCACCTTTATCCTCATTGCTTTTAAGAAGATAGCAAGTTTAAATTCTAATTCAAAAACATCAAGAGAAAAATCTTCTTCTTTAATAAAGAAAGATACCCCCCCAATACTTAAATCAGAAATATAAATATTTTTATGGGGAGAGTCTTCTAAAAAGAGTTTAGCTGGTATCTTTGTAGGAACTCTTAAGCTAAGCCTCTTTTTTGTTAAATCTTCTTTAGATACTTTCCTCATATTAAATTATCTTATCGTCTTTAATTTGGCTAAAAAAACGTTTTTCCTAACTTCTCTGTATTCGGAGGCAGAAACAACAAAAAGCCCCCCTCTTATATCTTTACCAGCAGCCACCTCTCTATTCTCTTCATCCCAGAGCCAACCTTCTATTACTCTCCCATCATTTAAATAGATAATATCTTTATCTAAAAAACGAATAAAGGTATCTTTAAAAGGGGTTTTGAGTTTTAAAAGAAAATAAATAAAACCTGCTAAATAAACTCCCATCAGAAATATTAGTATGTATTTTCTCATTCTCCTCCCTTATTATAATTTTTTTTCACTCCATAGAGAACTAATATTACAATAATTGCAGAAAAAAAACCAAGCACCAAACACGTAACGATAAAAACAAAGGTTATAATAATTCTATAGAAATTTGACAGATTTAACCATAGAGATAGCCGGTAAAGATAAACCCCACTCATTATCAGGCTAAAAATAGAAGCTACAGATATTAAAAAAATAATATTCACCTGTGAAGGAGAAAGTTTAGAGAAATTAAAATCTTTTATTAAAGGATAATAGCGCAATCCCCAAAGGGTTAAACCTATCCAGAGAAGAAAGAAAATTATTAAAAAATCTTGGTTCTTTTTAAGTTCAGGAGGCATATTATTCAGATTTAAAAGGCCTTTTCGTTAAATCTCTTACTGCCTGGAAAGGATTTTTATCTTTATAAAGAAGAAGGTAAACCTCTTTAGTTATGGGCATATCTATTTTCAATCTTTTACTTAATTTATAAATAGCTTTTACAGTGGTTACTCCTTCAGCAACCATTTTCATTTTTTTAAGAATATCTTTTAATTTTTTGCCCTTTCCTATCTCTTGGCCTACAAACCTGTTTCGAGAATAGGAAGAAAAACAAGTAGTAACCAAATCTCCCAACCCACTTATTCCCCAAAAAGTTTCTGGCTGAGCTCCTAATTTTTTAGCTAATCTTACAATTTCTACAATCCCTCTTACTACTAAAGAGGCTTTAGCATTAATTCCTAGGCCTAATCCGTCAGCTACTCCACAGGCTATAGCAATTATATTTTTTAAAGCTCCGGCTAATTCCACTCCTTTTATATCCTGACTGCGGTAAATTCTTAAATTGGTGCTTTTAAAGATATTTTGAATAGCTAAAGAAATTTCTTCATCTTTAGAGGCTACGGTAGCTACGGTAGGCAAACCCTTAATTACTTCTTTAGCAATAGTTGGTCCGGAGAGAACTGCTATCTTTTTAACTTTTAACTCTTCTTTTATTATTTGAGTAGGAGTTTTGAAAGTATCTATTTCTACACCTTTAGCAGTAGTTAAGAATATCTTTTCTTTTAAATTGAGGCTTTCTTTTTTTATCTTCCTTAAAATACTTCTTAAGTATTGAACAGGGATAGCTAAGATGAGAAGCTCTGAATCTAAGCCAATTTTTAAGTTAGAAGTAACCTCTATTTTTAAAGGAATCTTAACTGAAGGTAAGAAATCTTTATTTTCTCGAGTTATTAAGATTTTTTTCACCTGTTCTTCAAAGACCGACCAGAGGGTTATCCTCAAATTCCGGTTTTCAGAAAGAATAATAGCTAAAGTAGTCCCCCAGCTTCCTGCTCCTAAAACAGATATTTTTTTAAGTTTTTCTTTCACCTTCTAAGGCTTTAATTGATTCTTTACGAGTTCTGATTTTTGCCCATTCCCAGGCATATTCATAAAGGTGTAAACCTTTAGATACAGCGATTATTTCTCCGTCTTCTACGCCTATTTCTTCAGCCATATACTGCTTAACTAATTGTAAACCTCCTAAATTAGAAGGAAATCCTCCCCATAAATCCCAGGAGCGGAAATAAAGAATAAAGTGGAGTTTTCCATAGCGGACTCGGGTGTCAATAAGACGCAGACAAGGAGGGTCAGTTAATTTTATATCTGAAGGCATGCCAATCTCCATTATAGCCTGATTTGTACCAAAGCCTTCTTCTTTATAAATCCTTATTACCTCCTCTATCTGATTTACTTCTAAAGGGATTTCTCGATAAAGTTTATTTTCTGAAACTTTTACCTTAGGAGAAACTAATCTTTCTCCATAAGTATAGTCTTCAGTTTCTGTCTTTTCACCGGTTAAAAGATACCCCAGATAGTTTTTTACATATTCCATATCTGTAGGTGCAGGAATTGCAACGCCTTCAGGAATTATAGGGATTATTTGGTGAGAAGGGTTGCTGATTTTAATAGTTACAAAGTCGAATTCTAATCTGCGTTCGCCTTTATAACTACCTCTTTCGATAGTATAGACATAACCATAATCTAAGATTTTATCTAAAGCTTGAAACCAAGCATCGTCTACATCAAAAGCTTCAATGTATACCGGCTTTAACTCCATATTACCTTGGAAATTAATTTATAAGCGGGCGAGCGGAATCGAACCGCCATGACAGGCTTGGAAGGCCTGGGTTCTACCATTGAACTACGCCCGCAAAATATATTGTTGAATTGCCATACTGCTATATTGCCATATTGTTAGAAACACTCCCAATTTAGCAATATAACAATATGACAGTATAACAATTTAAAACTGGTGGGCAGGGGAGGATTCTCCGCCAAAGGCGGATCCTTCGGAGAACCTCCGAAGCGCACGCGCAACAGATTTTCCGCCTGAGGCGGATCCACCTCTGGTGGAACAGTCTGTCCCCTTCACCCATTTTCTTTTTTTAATTATCTCCATCTCTTTTATAAATCAATCTTTAGTTATGAAATATTCTAATTAACCTGGGCAGGGGAGGATTCGAACCTCCGAAGCGCACGCGCAACAGATTTACAGTCTGTCCCCTTTGTCCACTCGGGAACCTGCCCGGTCTAACAACTTTGATAAATATTTTCTTCCCTTCCACTTTTAAAAAAACAACTCTCGATGATGAATTTTTAAACTTTTAATAACCTAGATATAACACTTTAAAAGCGCAACAGATTTTCCGCCTGAGGCGGATCCACCTCTGGTGGAACAGTCTGTCCCCTTTGTCCACTCGGGAACCTGCCCATAAATAACAAAACATCAAAGAAACAATTCAGATAGTCTTCTACTCCCTACCAAAATGCCTCAATTGCTTAAGCCGGCGAGAGGAGTCGAACCTCCGACAAGCTGATTACAAATCAGCTGCTCTACCAGCTGAGCTACGCCGGCAAGACTCTGAAAAATCTGCCCCATTTAATGAACTAAACCCCAAGCTTAATTGCCTGAGGTAAATATTCAATAATATCTGACGCTAATATACCTGCCTGGGTTTTTTCTTTTATCGCTAAATCCCCAGCTAAACCGTGAAGATAAACTCCTAACTTTACTGCTTCCAATAAACTTGGTTTTTTAAGCTCTAAACCTCTAAGTTGAGAAATAAGTCCACAAATAACCCCTGAAAGAACATCTCCACTTCCGGCAGTAGCCATTCCCGGGTTACCGGTATTATTCTCATAGACTTTACCTTTTTCTACAATTAGAGTTTTATACCCTTTAAGCACAAGAATTAAATTATAGCGGAGAGAGAAATCTTTAGCAAGTTTTTTTCTGTTGTTTCTGATAAAGTCTACAGGTTTCTTAATTAAACGAGAAAATTCTCCTAAGTGAGGGGTAAGAATAATTTTTGTTCGGGACTTTTTTAGTATCTCTAACTTTAAGGATAAAATAGTTAAAGCATCAGCGTCTATTATAAGAGGGATTTCTATCTTTTTAATTATTTCTTCTACTAACTTTTGAGTAGCAGGATTAATACCCAAACCTGGACCAATCCCTAAAACATCTACTTTCCTCTTGAAAATAAAATCTTCTACATCTTTAAACGCTGTTTCTTTAATAAAACCTCCTTTAGATTTTAAAGGAAGACTCATTACTTCATTAAGTTTAGTCTCAAAAATATTATTCAGCTCTGAAGGCACTCCCACAGTTACCAGTCCTGCTCCTGCTCTTAAACAGGAGACTGAAGCTAAACTTACTGCTCCAGTAAGGCCGGGACTCCCTCCAATAATTAAAGTGTGGCCATAATTATTCTTGTAAGTATTAGGTTTTCTTCTGATCAGAATTTCTTTCCAATTCATAATTTTTCTTTACTGCTAAAGCTACAGCTACCGCATATTCTTCTATGTGGGAGATTGATACTTTCACTTCTAAATTTAAGTCGTTTTTAAACTTGCAAATGGGGGCTCCGTTAGGAAGATTAGTAATTAGGATGTCTTTCAAAGCCAAATTGTATTTTTTGGACAGAGCCTTAAACACCGCTTCCTTAGCAGCAAAACGGGCAGCTATTCGTTGATAGTATATTTTACCTTTGTTATTAAGAGAAGCTAATTCCTGAGAGTTAAATACTCTTTCTAAAAAAGAATCCCCCCACCTTTTTACTGCTGACTCTATCTTTTGGGGAGAAACTATATCTACACCTATCCCTTCTATCATCTTTACTTTTAGAAGTTAGTCAATGAGTCTGCGCATCTCTTCTATAGCCAAAGGCAACCCCACAAAAACTGCTCTCGAAATTATGCTGTGGCCGATATTGAGTTCTTGGATGTAATTTATCTTAGCTATTCTTCTAACATTTTTATAGTTGAGACCGTGTCCTGCAGAGACAAATAAACCTTCTTTGTGAGCAAATTTAGCTGATTGATGTATTCTTTTAAATTCAAGCTCTCTTCTCTTTTTAGTCTTTGCTTCAGCATACCCTCCAGTATGAAGTTCAATATGAGTCAAATTTAATTCTCTGGCCTTTTTTATCTGGGAAAGATTGGGGTCAATAAAGACACTTGCCTTAATACCAGAAGCTCTTAATTTTTTTAAAGCAGATTTTATTCTTCTTTCTTCTTTGAATAAGTCTAAACCACCCTCAGTGGTAATTTCCTGTCTTCTCTCGGGGACAAATGTAGCTTTATTAGGTTTAAGCTTACAGGCAATATCTACAATCTCTCTATTTAAAGACATTTCTAAATTTAATTCTATGTCTATGGCTTTCTTTATTAAAAAAGCATCTTCTTCTTTTATATGTCGGCGGTCTTCTCTTAAGTGAATTACTATTGAATCTGCTCCTGAATATTGAGCAATAAGGGAAGCCGTCAGAGGCGAAGGGTATTCTACAGTTTTTCGGGCTTCTCTCAGGGTAGCAACGTGGTCAACATTTACACCTAATTTCATTTTTAAGGCTTAATTATCTTGGAAATTTCTCCATTTACATATAGCCAGGTAATAATTGCCAGGATTAAAGAGATAATTTTAAGCCAGAAATTACCAAAAAGAAATTTTAATCTCATCTTTTTTTACCCCTTTTTAAAAGTCCTTTTAGAATAGTGGTTAAGTCTTCTCTCTTAAGATTGGGAGTGATTCTCCCGTTAATAGCTAAGGAGATTGTGCCTTGTTCTTCTGAGACTATTATTACCAAAGCATCAGTCTCTTCAGAAAGCCCAACCCCTGCTCTATGGCGCATACCTAAACTTTTATCTATCTGAGGGTTATCCGAAAGAGGGAATAGGCAGGAAGCTGCTGCTATTCGCTCTCTTTGAATTACCACTCCTCCATCGTGGAGAGGAGAATTGGGGGTAAATATTGTCTGCAGAGCCTCTGAAGAAACTAAGGCATCTAAAGGGACTCCACTTTCTATGTAATTTTTAAGGCCTATTTCCCTCTGAATAGCAAGGAGGGCCCCAATCTTTTTCTTAGCTAAAATACTCACTGCTGAAGTCACTTCTCTAATTAAGGTCTCCATTTCTTCTTCTCTAAATCCGGTATAGAATAAAGGCCTCTGGCCTAACCTGCTTAAGCCTCCTCTTAATTCGGGTTGGAATATTATCATTAAAGCTATTACTGAAAGGGCAAAGATTTTAGTAAGAATCCAATTTAAGGTGTTAAAACCCAATTTTTGAAAGACAAAGAAAGCTACAACTAATATAAAAATTCCTCTTATTACATAAACAGCTTTGGTACCTTTAAGAAAGAGGAGGATGCGGTAAAATACAAACCAGAGAATTACTATCTCTATAATGGCTTTCCAGTTTCCTAATATTCTCTCGGCTATCTGCTCTAACATAGAGAAAATATCACCTGAGTCATCTTAACAATTTCCTTAGCACAAGCTACATCATGAACTCTTAGTATCTTTGCTCCATTTATTATACTCACCACTAAACTTACCAAGGTTCCTAATATTCTTTCCTGAGGGTTTTCTTTTCTTAGTATTTTGCCTATGAAGGATTTGCGAGAGACTCCAATTAGAATAGGATAGCCCAAAGATTTAAATTGATAAAGATATTTTATAAGTTCTAAGTTATCTCTAACTCTTTTACCAAAGCCAATGCCTACATCTATTACTATCCGGTCTTTCTCTATACCCTGGTCAAGAGCTTTCTGGGTAGCCTGGGCTAAGAAATTATAAACTTCTTCTACCACATCTTTGTAAAAAGGGTTTTTCTGCATAGTAGATGGTTTTCCTTTCATATGCATAATAATTACGCCGGCTTTTTTCTTAGCTACTATCTTGGTTATTTCCGGGTTTCTTAAACCAGTAATGTCATTGATGATATCAGCACCTTCTTTAAGAGCTAATTTAGCCACCAAAGGTTTATGGGTATCTACAGAAACAGGAATTTTGGGAAAATTCTTTTTTATCACTTTTAAAGCAGGAATAACCCTCCTTATTTCTTCTTCAGCTTTTATTGGTTTTGCTCCCGGACGGGTAGATTCTCCTCCTATATCGATTAAATCTGCTCCTTCTTTTAACATTTGTTCTGTTTTTCTCTTCACTCTCTCTAAAAACTGGGAAGCAGAATTTTTCAAAAGCCCATCTCCACTGAAAGAATCAGGGGTAAGATTTATTATCCCCATAATTAAAGGTCTTTTTATCCTTAAGGTTTTAGTGGCTGTCTTAAGAATAAATTTTCCCTTATTGAAATTTTTAAGAGTTTGCTGAACCAGAAAGCCTATGTTTTTCAAGTAAGAGCCTTGATAGGCTATTTTTTTCAGAAGTTTCTTTATCTGAGAATCAGTAGCTAATAAAACAGAGTTAATTAAAGTTTTCTTTATTAAAGCTTCTCGGGGAAGGGCTAAGTCTCCTCCTAAAGAAAGGAGTTCCTGTTTTAAAATATTAGCTGAGAATGAAGGGATTTTATTTATCTGAAGAATCCTTAATTTTGCTTTAGGAAACATTATTTTTATGCCTGCTTCTTCTACTTTTAAAGAACGCATTAGTTTTTTTAAATCAGATTGAAAAGACTGGTTAAGAAGACGGGCTTGCATTTTTATCTTCTTCTTCAATCTTTAGAATTTTCTTTACTTCTTCAGCTTCCAGAATTTCTTTTTCCAATAAAACCTGAGAAAGCTCTCTCAATTTCTCTAAATTGTTTTTGATAATCTCCTCAGATTGAGAGTAAGCTTCATCGATTATTCTTTTTACCTCTTCATCAATTAAACGGGCGGTCTCTTCACTATAATCTTTGTGTTCTACCAAATCTCTTCCTAAAAAAATAGGACCTTCTTTCCGCTCTAAAGTTAAATGACCTAATTTAGGACTCATTCCAAATTGAACAACCATCTTTCTGGCTAAGTCAGTAGCTATCCTTAAATCGTTTTCTGCACCGGTGGATATCTCTTTCAAAAGAAGGCTTTCAGCTACTCTCCCCCCCAAAAGCACGCATATTCGGGAAAATAGCTCTTGTTTAGTCATTATATACCTATCCTGAAGAGGCAACTGCATAGTATAGCCTAAAGCCCCTATTCCCCGGGGAATAATAGACACCTTATGTAAAGGGTCTACTTCGGGAAGAATTACTGAAAGGAGAGCGTGCCCTGACTCGTGAACTGCTACAATTTCTTTCTCCTTCTTAGAGATTATTCTGCTTTTTCTTTGAGGCCCAGCCATTACTCTCTCTATAGCTTCTTCCATCTCTTCTTTGCCTACAGCTTTTTTGTTTCTCCGGGCAGCTAATAAAGCAGCTTCATTACAGAGATTAGCTAAATCTGCTCCTGAAAACCCGGGGGTCTGACGGGCTATGGAAGTTAAGTCTACTGAGGGGTCTAATTTTATCTTTTTGGTGTGAACTTTTAATATTTGTTCTCTCCCTTTTATATCCGGTCTATCTATTACTATATGACGGTCAAACCTTCCCGGACGAAGGAGAGCCGGGTCTAAGACATCAGGTCGATTGGTGGCGGCCATCACAATTATCCCTTCATTAGGCTCAAAACCATCCATCTCTACTAAAAGCTGGTTTAATGTTTGCTCCCTTTCGTCATGGCCTCCGCCGATCCCTGCAAAACGCAATCTTCCTACAGCGTCTATCTCGTCAATGAAGATTATACATCCTTTGCCCGATATCTTAGCGGCTTTCTTAGCTTGCTCAAATAAGTCTCTTACCCGAGAAGCTCCTACCCCTACAAAGAGTTCTACAAAATCTGAACCGCTTATGCTATAGAAAGGAACATCAGCTTCGCCAGCTACAGCTTTTGCCAACAAAGTTTTTCCACAGCCTGGAGGTCCTACTAACAATACCCCCTTAGGTATCTTGCCTCCCAACCTCTGGAAACGTTTAGGGTCCTTTAAAAATTCTATTACTTCTTGAAGTTCTTCCTTTGCCTCGTCTACTCCTGCTACATCTTGAAAGGTTACCTGGGTTTTTCCTTGTTCTATTAATCGGGCCCTTACTTTACCAAAAGACCAGAGGCTCCCTCCTACTTGTTTTGAACCTCTATAAGCAAAGTACCAGAGGAAGATAATAAATAGAAAGATAGGAGCTAAAGAATAAAATAGCCCAGCCCAGAAAGTTTGAGGGGGTTGTATTTCAAAATTTTCTACATTCTTTTTAAGGAGAGTTAAAAGTTCTTCGTCCTCTTCAGGAACATAGACTTGGAATTCTTTTCCGGTTATAAACCTTCCCTCAATCTTATTTTCAATCTTTCTTACAAAGGATATCTGGGGATGTTCTTTGTTCTCTTTTAAAATTCTGTAGAATTGGCTATAGGAAAGATATTCTTTATTTCTTATGCCTTGGGAAAATAGACTTATAAGCTGGGCTATTATAAAGAAAGCTAATACCCATATAAGAAGAGAACGGAAATGTTGGGTTTTCTGATTAAAATTCTTTTTATCCTTAGGAAATCTATTTTGCATAGCCTTCCCATTATAACTTAACTACCAGTAAAATCAACTTTTTTTGACATTTTCTTCAGGGTCTAAGATTAGAGTTTTTAGTCTTTTTCGTTTGCCTTTGTTAGGTTTTTTCAAAGGATAACCTATACTAACCACCGCCATAAGTTCATAGTTTTTATCTATATTTAACAGCTTTCTTACTTTCTCTTTTTTATTTAAAATTTCTCCCAGCCAGCAAGAGCCTATCCCTAACTCCTGAGCACAAAGAAGCATATTTTGAATACAGGCTCCTATAGCCATTATATCCTTTTCCCGGTCATAAGAGGATTTTTTATCTAAGAATACACAGATAGAAGCTGCACTTCCTTCAATAATCCCCTATAGAACAATTCTTATCTTTGTTGAAATTTCCACTTTCAGAAGAGCATTTTTATGTGTAATATAATAATATTATATAACTGGACTATATCAATGAGAAGATAAAATTTTAAGGAGAGAATTTGTTGGTTATAGGTATGTGCCTATCTTTACCAAAAGCTTTGGGAGTTATCTTTATGCCCGGCGGGGCTTGTCTTCTTTTATATTCACTTTTTTCTACGCTCTTTACAATTTTTTCTACAATATTTTTCTTATATCCTAAACTAATGATTTCCTTTAAAGATTTATCTTCTTCTATATAAAGTTTTAAAATTTTATCTAATAGGCTATAGGGAGGCAAGTCATCCTCGTCTTTCTGGTTGGGCTTGAGTTCAGCTGAAGGCGCTCTTCTTATTATTGAAGAAGGAATTATATTCTTTTTAATCTTGCGGTTAATAAATCTTGCTAACTTGTAAACCTCGGTTTTATAGACATCTTTAAGAACTCCAAATCCTCCTACTGTATCTCCGTAAAGAGTGCAATAACCTACAGAGACCTCACTTTTATTTCCGGTATTAAGAACTAAATAGCCAAAATAGTTAGAAAAAGCCATTAAGATATTTCCCCGGATTCGAGCCTGAATATTCTGAAAAGTAACATCTTTTTTATAGTTTTGGTCTTTTAAATAAGGTTTCACCGTATCTAAGTAAGAACTGTATATACTCTCGATAGGGATAATATGAAATTTTACCCCTAATTTTTGGACAAAACTCACTGCGTCATTAAAAGTCTCTGAACTAGAAAAGCGGGAAGGCATAATTAAAGCTAAGACATTTTCTCTACCTATAGCTTTTTGGGCTAAAAATAAAGTTAAAGCTGAATCTATCCCCCCACTTACTCCTACTATAGCCTTTTTAAAATTATTCTTTTCTAAATAGTCTTTAATACCTAAAATCAAAGCTTGATAGATTTCTTCTATTTTGTCTATTTTTGTTTGCAAAGGTTGATATTTAGCTTGACTATCAAATATAAGCAAGTCTTCTTTAAAACGCTCAGCTTTAAGAATAATTCTCCCTTGAGAATCTACCACTATACTTGAACCGTCAAAAATAAGTTCATCCTGACCTCCCACTAAATTACAGTAAAGAATAGTCAGGTTAAATTTTCTGGCTAATGATGCAAAATACTTCTTTCTTATCTCAAATTTTCCTGCGAAAAAGGGAGAGGCAGAGCTATTTATTAAAATCTGGGGGTTAGCTTTTTTGTGTAAAAATTTAAGTAAATCTTCTCTCCAGATATCTTCACAGATAGTAAGGATAATCTTAAAATTTTTATAAAGATAGAGTTTAGCTTCTTGAGAAGCTGTAAAATACCTTTTTTGACCAAAAACTCCATAATTAGGAAGGTGTATTTTAGAATAGATATCGATAATCTTATCTTTACTAAGAACGGCTAAAGAATTAAAGAGTCTTCCTTTCTTTTGTGAAGCATAACCTACAATAGCTAATAACTCCCCTTTCAAGTGCTTTTTAAGTTTATTTAAATAAAAAAGGTTTGCCTTAAGAAAACTCCTTTTAAAAAGAAGGTCCTGGGGAGGATAACCGCAAAGAGCTAATTCCGGAAAGACTATAATATTTAGTTTTCTCCGCTTGGCCTGGTCTATATAACCTCTAATCTTTTCAAAATTTTCTTCAAACCCTCCTACTGTAGAATTAATCTGAGCCAGGCCTATTCTCATTTAATTTAGTTAGTAGGTGTAATCCAAAAATTAACTATGGCGAGAAACCATTCTCAGGATTTCTCTTTCTGAGACTAACCCTACTATCTTTTCCTGGGGTTTACCCTCTTTAAAGAGAATTAAAGCAGGGATACTCATTACCATATACCGCGAAGCAAGTTCTGAAGCTTCTTCGATATTCACCTTTACTATCTTGATATTGTTTAATTGAGAAGCCACCTTCTCTATAATTTCAGCTACCTTTTTACAAGGATTACACCAAGAAGCATAAAAATCTACCAGCACCGGGGCCTGATGTTCTAAAACTTCTTCTTTAAAATTTTGGGGAGTTACTTCTTTAACCATATTGAATAATTATATTTATTTTTAAAAAGTTATCAAGTTTTAATTCTCTTAATCCTTAACCAGATAAAGAAAGAAAATAAAATTAAGCCTAAAGAAAGCCATTGCCCTATTGATAAGCCTAAAAAATATCCCAGGCATTCTCCCCTATAAAACTCAATGATAAACCTAAAAACCCCATAAAGAAGAAGATAAGAGACAAATATTCTCCCGGGAGGAAGCTTTTTATCTCTGAGAATAAGCAAAATGATAAATATCGTTAAAAGAAAAAAAGAAGAGATAAGTTGGGTTGGTATTAGAGGTTGTCCTAACTGACCAGCCGGAGAATCAGAAGGAAACTTAATTCCCAGAAAACTCGAAGTTGGCCGACCATAGCAACAACCGTAAAAAAAACAACCTATCCTTCCTAAAGAATGGGCTAAAACTAAAGAAGGAGAAAGTAAATCTAAAGTTTTCAATAAAGGCAGTCTTTTCCTTTTGGCAAAAAATAAAAAAAACAATAAACCCCCTAAAAATCCTGAATAAAAAACAAATCCCCCTGAGGAGATAATAGAGCCCCACCAGTCTTCTAAGAAATAATTCCAGTGGATTATTATATAACCTAAGCGGGAAAAGATAAACCCCCAAACTATTGTCCAAAATATTAAATCAGAAATAGTATCTTTGGGTAGATTACAGCGAACAGCTTCTTTTAAAGAAAATAACCATCCTGTCAATATCCCTAAAAAAACAAAGAAGCCATAAGTGTAAACTGTGAAGGGGCCAATTTTAAAAAGTACAGGATGCATCTCTAAACTAAATATATTTATGAGTTTGGGTAAGCTGGAGAAAAGCCTTAAGTCTTCGCGAACGTGTAGGATGCCTCAACTTTCTTAAAGCCTTAGCTTCTATCTGCCTAATTCTTTCTCGGGTTACCTCAAATATGCTTCCTACTTCCTCTAAAGTCTTGGGAGTTCCGTCTTCTAAACCGAATCTTAAGATAAGAATCTTTCTTTCTCTCTCGGTTAAAGTGGAAAGAACATTATTAATTTCTTCTTTAAGCATAGAATAGACTGTTGCATTGGCCGGAGAAACAGCTTTTTTGTCCTCAATAAAATCTCCTACGTGAGTATCTCCTTCTTCACCAATATAGGTATGTAAAGAAATCGGTTGCTGAGCAATGTTTAAAATCTCCTTAATTTTAGAAATAGGCATTTTCATCTCTTTACTTAACTCTTCCCGGGTGGGTTCTCTTCCTTTTTCCTGGATGAATAACCGGGAAATCCTTATTATTTTGTTAATGGTTTCAGTCATATGTACAGGGATTCTTATGGTCCGAGCCTGGTCAGCTATGGCTCTGGTTATAGCTTGTCTTATCCACCAGGTAGCATAAGTAGAGAATTTATAGCCTCGCTGATATTCAAATTTATCTACCGCTTTTATTAAACCAATATTTCCTTCTTGAATGAGGTCTAAGAAGGATAAACCTCTATTCACATATTTTTTAGAGATACTTACTACCAACCTTAAATTAGCTTCCACTAAAGCTTTTTTGGCTTTATTGTACGCTATTTGTCTTTTTAAAATTTCCTTATAAACTTTGTGCATTTTTTCAGGAGAAAGCCCTAAGAAACTTATTAGCTTTTTTCTCTCTCGGTAGAGTCTCCCTATACCCTCTTTTTTCTTTCTTTTTCTCTTTCTAGTTTTTTCTTTAATCTTATTGATTTTTCGGTTTATATAATCTATTCTCTTTAAAGTATCTTTAATCTTGTTGATGATGCCCTCTACAATAGAAATGGTGAAGTTATACTGGATAAGAAGTGAACAAACATCTTGAATTTTCCGGGTCCGCCTTAGACGAGAGGTGAGTCTTTTAATTCTTCTTATTTCTCGAGTCTTAGACCTTATTTCTCCTTTCACTACGTCGTCTAAATTAACTTCATTATTAATTATCTTTTTAATAAGTTCCAAAATCTCTTTTTTAGCTATCTTAGTTTTAAAAACTTCTTTTCTCAATGCTGTTTCTTTTTCTTCAATTTCCCGGGCTAATTTTACTTCATCTTCCCGAGAAAGAAGGGGGATTTGGCCCATTTGTTTCAAGTACATCTTTACCGGGTCATCTAAAGGAGCTACCTCAGGAACTCCTGAAGAAGGGGTTTGAAGTTTTTCTTCCCAGATTTGAGCTTCTTGACTTTCTAAAACACTTATGTTTTGGCTATCTAATTTTTCTAAAATTACATCTAAATCTTCAGGGGAAGATATCTCTTCAGAAAGAAAATGATTTATCTCATCATAGGTTAAATAACCCTTCTTCTTACCCAGGGCTATAAGTCTTTCGATACTATGTTTTAACTCTTTCCTCATCTCAGTTTTTGCTCCCTTACTAATTTTTCGTATTCAGGAATTAAGGTCTTCAATTGAAGATAATCTCTCTTTTCTTCAGCTTCTTTTATTTTTTCTTTTAGAATTTCTATCTTAGTCTTTTGGGAATTTTCTTTTACTTTTAAAAGACTTTCTTTAAAGGTTTCCTGGTCAAAATTAAATTCTTCCAAAGATATTCTACTTATTTGAGAAGCTAATTCTCCGTCTACCCTGGTAAGGAGTTTTTTTAAACTGAAATCTTCTGAATTCTCACAAAAATTAAAACATTCCTCAAATATTCTCCTTAAAGTTTTATGGGAAAATTCTCGGGACTGAATAACTCCTTTTACAATAGCCAATAACTCCGGTTTGTGAAGAATACTTTTTAAAAGATATTCCTCGGCAAAATTTAATTCTTTTTTAAGGAAAGTATTGTCTTTGAAAGAAGGCCCCTTTCTATCTTGTTTTTCTATCTTTCTTAGTTCTATTAAAAGGAATTCCTCTTTAACTTTTAATCTCTCTGCTAATTTTTTTAGATATTCGTACTTCAGGAGAGCATTATTGAACTTACTCAAAGTAGAAAGCATTTCTAATAAGAGTTTAGATTTATCTTGAATATTTTCTAAATTAAATTTTTCTGAAAGAAGCTCTAACTTATAGAAAAAAAAGTCTTCGGCTTCTTCAATAAGCTTTAAGAAATCTTGAGAGCCTTTTTCCCGGGTGAAACTATCAGGGTCAAATCCTGGGGGTAATTTGACTAATTTAACATTTAAATTCTGTTCGATAGCTAAATCTATAGCTCGTAAACTGGAGATTTTTCCTGCTGAGTCTGAGTCAAAGATTACCACGATATTTTTGGTATATCTTCCAATCATTCTAATCTGTTGAGGAGTTAAGGCTGTTCCTAAAGAAGCTACTATATTTTCTATACCCTCCTGATAAGGGATAATTTGGTCGAGGTAACCTTCTACTATTATACAATAATCTTTCTTGAGGATGGCTTGTTTAGCAAAATTTATACCAAAAAGAGTTTCTCCCTTATGATAAAGGATGCTTTCGGGAGTATTTATATACTTGGGGAGGTCTTCTCTTTCCTCTACTCTTCTGCCCCCAAAGCCAATTACTCTATTTTTTATGTCAAATATAGGGAAAATTATCCTATCTCTAAACAAGTCTATATAACTGCCATCCGGAGTAGGAGAAATTACCCCTAGTTTATCTAACAAAGATAGGCTTCCTCCTTTAGCCCGGACATACTCTATTAAATTTTTAAAACCCTTAGGAGCATAACCAATCTTGTATTTTTTGATTGTTTCTTCTTTTAACCCTCTTTGTTTAAGATAATTTAGAATCTTCTTAAATTGAGGCTTAAAGAGATTGTTGTGGAAGTAAGAACAGATTTCTTTATTTAAAGAATAGGCTTGAGTTTTAAGAGAATCCTGAGGTGAAGTCCTTCTGGGAAGAGTTATCCCTAATTTTTTAGCTAAGATTTCTACTGCTTCTAAAAAATTTACCTTTTCTATTTGCATTAAAAATTGGATAGGGCCTCCTCCTATACCACATCCAAAACAGTGAAAAATTTGCCGTTGAGGACTGACGAAAAAAGAAGGAGTTTTTTCTGAATGGAAAGGGCAAAGAGCTTTAAAATTTCTTCCACTCCTTTTTAAGGGTATATAGGAAGATATTAAGTCTACAATATTTGTCTTATCCTGAATCTCATCCAAAATTTCCTGAGGGATAGCCATTATTTATTTTCTCTTTTTCCTCAGTTTAGAATAATGAGAAAATCTTTTAAACCCAGAGCAAGTGAGGATTTTGAACTGGAATTTTTCCTGAAGTTTGTCTAAGAGAAGATTAAGACCTAAGCTATCTGAAGATATGTGCCCGGCTAAGACTATATTAAGATTAGCTTTTTTAGCAGATTGATAATGGCCTTCGGAAAGATGCATAGATACTATGGTATCTACTCCGGAATTAGCAAGTTTTTCGTATATATCTTTAGGGCCTTCAGTGCCTCCGGTAAATTCTAAGTGTATTTTTTTAACTGAAGATGCAGGTTTGCCGTTAATTATTCGGGGAGGATTTCCTTTTTTTGCTGCTTCTTTATATTCTTCAATTTCTAACAATATATCTATTATTTGGCTTAAAGTCTTGGGTTTTTCCCGGGAAAATTTTTCCTCTAAAAACCTGTAAGCTAAGTTGTCAGCTGGGGTGTGAGCTGAGATTAGATTTAATCCTAAAAGCCGAGCTGAATCCTCTGTACGAGTAAAATTTGAAGCTGATATTTTTCTTTCTACCTCAGATTTTCTTTGGGAAAGAAGGTTTTCAGCAGTAGAAAGACTTATTCCTTGAGCGTTGAAAATATCCACCTGTAAATCCATTACTTCATAAAAAGTAACTAAAGCTTTCCCTGCCGGATGATGAGACAGGACTAAATCTATCCCCTCTCCGTTTTTATTGAGAGTGTAGGCTAAGAGGAGTTCAGAGGTATCGATATCAATACCTACCAGGATTTTTCTCACTTCTGTTTGGAAGTCTCCAGCTATAATCCGAGAGTCAGCATAAGGATTAAAGAAAGATTCTTGGTCAAAAAATTCTTTTTTTTCTGAAGGGAGGGCTTCAAAACTTTTTTTTCTCTCTTTAAGAATTTCCTTTATTTTAGCTTTGCCCCGGGGGTCATTTTCTATCCCTATTTTAATAATTTCCTTGTAGAAGGCTTCTAACTTCATAAACTCTCCTTTTTAATTTTATAAAAAATTATCTAAATTCTGAGAATCTATCTCAATTGCTGGAAAAACCTTATTTAAAGAATTAGCCATAAAAAGATAAGTTTTGGGAGCAAACTTTCTTAAGAAGTGAAAACTCAAAGAGCTTTCTGAACTTCGGTTAAGATATTCTGTGTTAAGTAGATAAATTCCAAAAAGCATTAAACTAATTAATAAACTCGTTCTTAATATACCTAAAAATAGAGAAAACCAGCGTTCAATTACTGTATGAGGTTCTACTTTGAATAAAAAAGTTAAAATTGTCCTCAGGTATTTTATTAAAAGCCATATGATAGAAAAAATTAAAACAAATCCTAAAAGAGAAGCTACATCTTCTCCTAAAAAAGGAAGATATTTTAGAAAAAAATTACCTAAGCCTGTATAGAATTGAAAAGAAAAGAATGCCCCTGCCAACGTAGCAATTATTTTAAAAAATTCAACTACGAACCCTTTACTTACTGCTATGTAAATTACTCTTATAATAATTAATAGAGAGACTAAGTCTAACCAATTAAATTTTAATTGTGGAGACATCCCTCAATTTTTAAAAAAGAAGAAAAATTCAGGAGACAGAATAAGTTTAACTGAGAATCTTTTCTTTTTAGAGGCTATCCCTCCAGATAGATAGGCTTAAGTATAACACACTCTCTTAACCTTGTCAAGAAGACCTCACGTGAATGTAAATTAAAAGTTAAAAGTGAACTCTTTTTATAAACGGATGAGTTCTTTTAAGGGCGGTTTCTCACCTTTTATGATTCTCTCTCGGGTTTGCCAGACAATATTGCGCATAAGCCGGGCAACATTGACAGGATAGTCAGTAGCACCTTGGCTAAAGTTCTTAATCAACCATTCTTTGGGCTGGTCGTGGATAAGAACATCGTAATGCCGAATACCGGCCTTGCGTAATCTTGCTCTTAAGGATCCTTTTAGGCATACTGCTCTCTATTTTATAAACATAGTGATTAACTGAAGAATCGCTACTATGCTTATTCCTATCGTTAACCAACAAAGCCATT
>Ga0164318_10000170_pt1 | contig 41569 bp, 36 predicted proteins | sample GuaBasSedimGuay9_FD_113734 | JGI IMG/M metagenome (GOLD analysis project Ga0164318, IMG submission 113734) | Subseafloor sediment microbial communities from Guaymas Basin, Gulf of California, Mexico - Guay9, Core 4571-4, 0-3 cm | ecosystem: Environmental > Aquatic > Marine > Hydrothermal vents... | reverse complement strand
CGTAACTCCAAAGTTGAGGAGCTCTACCACGTAAGTCAGAGGCGAGGTCAGGGCCAACGGCTTCAGCCAATAGGGCAACTGGGACAAGGGCATAAACACCCCGCTGATAAATAAGATCGGGAACCGGAAAAAGTTCAGCAGGGTCATGGCTTCAAAGACTTCCCGAACCATAACTGAGGCGGTTAGGCCCAACAGCGAAAAGCATCCAGCTCCCAGCATCAGGCCAGCCGCAAAGATGGGTGGATTAGCCAGGGGCATGGCCAGGACGAGCATCAACACCAGGGTTAAGGCTAAGGCGCTCACTAGGCCATAGGCCGAGGCGCTCAACGCCTTGCCCAGGACAATGGTGCGCATGGACAGGGGGGCCAGAAGCAGCCGCTGCAAGGTACCGGCCCGCTTCTCAAAGGTGACCACGATGGCGGCCATGGAGGTATTGCCGAATAACAGGGTCATGGCAATGATGCCGGGGGCAATGGCCAGGTAGGTGGCCGGGTCTTTGACATAAACCGACAAAAGCAGGACCGCGGGAAACAACAACCCCCAGGTGATGAGCGGCGGTTTACCGTAATAGCTTTCAATATCCTTTAAACTGATGGCCCAGACGCGTCGGAACTGGCTCATGGCCGGGCCTCCGATTCCGGGGGGTGCCCCTCCAAAAAACTTAGAAACGCGTCTTCCAGACTGGCAACCACGGTGTTGATCTCTTTCAGCCGCAGATCGGCTTTCCCGGCAAAGGCCAGAATTTGCTCCAGGGCCGCGTGGGTCTCGGCTACCTCCAGACGCCACGAGCCGTTCTGGGGGGAGACCCTCAGAACCGCGGGACAGGCCTGAAGGAGGTGCATCGGGTCGATCTCTTGGGAAAAGGTTGCGGCTAGTAGATTGAGGCCCTGGACTCGCTGCCGGATTTCCCGGGGAGTACCTTGGGCCGCCACCCGGCCTTTGATGAGGATGAGGACCCGGTGGCTTAAATCCTCGGCTTCATAGAGGTTGTGGGTAGTCAGAAATACCGTGGCGCCCTGGCGGTTGATCGTCCGAATAAGCTCGCGCAAGGCCCGGGCGCTGGCCACGTCCAGCCCCGAGGTGGGTTCATCCAGGAAAATCACCTCGGGGTCATGGACCAGGGCCGCGGCGATGGTCAGACGCCGTTTCAGGCCCCGGGACAGGGCCCCGAAAGGGGTATGTTCCCGGTCGGCCAGATCAAAACGCGACAACAGATCACCGGCCTTTAAGGTTCGCGCTCCGCGACGCAAGCCGTACAATTCTCCCAGATACTCCAGGTTGCGACGACAGGTGAGCTCCGGATAAAGATTGGACTCATCGGGCACCACGCCTATGCGTTCTTTGACAAAAACCGGGTTCTGGGCGACATCCGCTCCGCAAATGTTCACCTCCCCGGCGTCCCGCTGCAGCAACCCGGCCAAAATCCGGATGGTGGTGCTTTTGCCGGCGCCGTTGGGTCCCAGATAAGCGAAGATTTCTCCCCGCGGCACCGCGAAACTAACCTCGCTGAGCGCCTGAAGGGAGCCGAAACTTTTACTCAGGCCGGAGACCACAATAGCTGGGGTAGACGCCATTTGTCCCTCAACTCTTCGGTTTGCTGGCCGCCGGTTTTATAGTTTCCCATGGTTTATCCCCTGGTTTGCCTAAATCACAGGGTTCCAACGCCTCCGGAGCTGCAAGAAATTCCTCCAAAACCTCCTGCCAGTGCGACAGCGTTTCCTGGTTGAGTTGATAATGCATGAAATAGCCCCGCTTTTCGCCCTTCACCAGCCCGGCCTGCTTGAGCACCTGCAAGTGCTGGGATACCGCGCCGGGGGTGATGCCCAGGCGAGCCGACAGCGCCCCGACACACAAAGCCCGGTTTTTAAGCAGTTGAATAATCCTGACCCTGGGTGTTACTGCCAAGACCTTGAACATCCGGGCCAACTCTCGGTCATCGGCCATATTTTATTTTAGCATTTCCTAAATTAAATGCTATAATTATTTTGGCAACAAGGTAAGATATTCCCGTGAGTAGTTTTCGCTGACAAAAGAATCGACTCAGGGATAAGGATTTGGCCATGCTCTTCCCAGTTTCCGGTGTCGAGGTCCATCCGCTGATTCCGCCCCTGGTAGCGCTGGTGGTGTCCGCGTTCACCTCTATGGGCGGCGTTTCCGGGGCCTTTCTGCTGCTCCCCTTTCAGGTAAGCGTCTTGAATTTCACCAGCCCAGCGGTCAGCCCCACCAATCTGGTGTTTAACATCGTGGCCATTCCCAGCGGCGTTTACCACTATATCCGGGAGGGCCGGATGAACTGGCCCATGATCTGGGTGGTGATCCTGGGGACCCTGCCCGGGCTCTGGGCCGGGGCCCTGATCCGGGTGAACTGGATGTTGGAGCCGGGTCGATTCAAGCTCTTTGTGGGCGGCGTGCTGCTGTACATCGGCTTGCGGTTAATTTATGACCAGACCTCCTGGGCCAAGCGCCGGAAAACCCGGATCATGGAGTTCGAGGCCCGGGTCCAGGAACGTCTCCGGAAGCTCCTCAAAGAAACCGGTCAGTTGCCAGGGAAAGCCCTGCCCCGGGCCGCCCGGGTAAGGACTCGGAGCTGGGGGCTGCGTAGGATCGAGTATGAATTTCTGGGAGAAACCTTTTCTTTCAATACCCTGGCGTTGTTTTTGCTGTCCCTGATGGTCGGTCTCATCGGCGGCACCTACGGCATCGGCGGTGGGGCGATCATCGCCCCCTTTGTAGTGTCTATCTTTGGGCTGCCGGTCTATACCGTGGCCGGGGCCGCGCTGCTGGGGACCTTCATCACTTCAGTATTCGGGGTGGTTATCTATTATATCCTGGCCCCCTTTTACCCCGGCCTCGGGGTGGCTCCGGATTTAGCTCTGGGCGCGCTCTTCGGCCTGGGCGGTTTCGGCGGCATGTACGTGGGAGCCCGACTCCAGAAATTTATTCCCGCCCCTATCATCCGGACCGGCCTGGGTCTGATTATTTCTGCCCTGGCCCTGCGCTATGTTATAGGATTTTTTCTATAAAGTTGACAGGGCGAATTAAACGGGTTTTAGTTGACGAAAACCCACGCCGGTTTCTAAACTTGACAGCCTTATCCGGAATCTCCAACGATATCGACATCACGATCTCATATTGGCAACCATTAATCATAGTCAGTCCTGGGCGCCAACGCCAACCCGCCGGCTTCCGGCCGGACCGGTAGCATAACCATTTTAACCAAGGAGTAGCGCCATGTAAAAGCATCTATTTTTTCCCTTACCAGATAAATGTCCTAGAATTGCCGAACCGATTGACTATGGCTCCGCTTTGCCTAGGCGCTGGCGCAGGCCGGGGTGGCTTATGTCTCGGTCATGGGCGGCACCTATGAGTCTTTCTTTTTGCCGGAGATCATAGAGAAATCCAAACAGGCCGGTTATATGGTGGACTTGGCCGCGGCGATCAAAGGCCAGGCAAAGGTGCCAGTCATCACCGCCGGTCGCATTGCTACAGGGGCATTGGCACAGAAAACCCTGGAGCAGGGCCGGGGGGATTTAATCGGGTTGGCCCGGGTGCTCTAGACTGATCCGGACTGGCCCCGCAAGGTGCAACAGGCCCGAGAAGGCGAGATTATTCATTGCGATCCCGACTGCGATACCAGCATGCAGATGGTGATGCGGGGTAAAGCCGCGTTTTGCGTCCCCTGGCCGGTGGAGAAGATGCGCACCTGAAAGGCTAAATTCCTCTGACCGGACGGTGATATTAATTAGCGCTCAACCAGTTGAGGTAACAAAATCAAGCGAAACAGAAACTATTCCGCCGCAGCGCTGTGCCAGGCTTCATCAAGACGGGTTTTCACGTATTGGATAAGTTCGGCATCCCATTCGTCAATATCGAAACAGACGGCATCCTCTCCGAGCAGACCTTCGGGCACAAACGCGCCTTGTTCTTCGGGGTCGGTTATCATTTCACCGTAAAAGCATACGGAAAGCCAGCGCGGGGTATCTTCGATTACATCGACCATGACAAACAGTCCCCTTTTTTTCTGAGCGGCATGAACCGCCCGGAGAGAATAGGTGAGGCCGGGCCGGGGGATGAATTCAAGGGTGACTCCTGGTTTTTGGGCCAGGTAGTCTTTGAAATGCATAAACAACTCCTTGTTTCTTTCGGGCGTTTCTTGCCATTCTGCAATAAAAGTACTCAGTTCCGCATCAGTTTCTTGGCCCATAGTTAACTCCTTATCCGCTTTTTTCTGATATGTTCAAATTGCTTAGATCTACCGATTGACTCAACAGCCCGGCAATATTTAGAATCACGCCAATTAAGGCGGATCAGCATCATAATTTATTCGAGTGCCTTAAGGCCGGACGGTCGGGACGCTTTTGATAGCCTGATAGTCTTTCGGGAATCATATTAGCACAGGCTCCGCCCAAAAAAAACTTTTTTCAACGCGGCACCAAGACCTGCTGGCAAAGCCGCGGGAGATTCAGAGAAGGCGGTGAATGCCGGACGGAAGACGCGTGCCTCAAGACGAGAGAAGAGCCTTGCGAGCTTCCAGCCGTGTTGACCCCGAAATCTTTGGAATCGTTGAAGGTGCCTTCAGTCCGTAAGGCCCGTCCGTCTTTGAAATATTGTTCCAGATGGAACTTCTTGTCTTCGATATGGAGGCTCGTATGAACTCCTGCTTGGATTACCCGGGTTCGAAATCGCCCCGGGGGCGTAGCTGCATACCTTGATAAACCCTGGGCCAAAGTCTTCATCGTCCAGGTAGAAATAGTAGTGGTTCACGTGTACGGACTTGTGGCGCTCGCCCTGGAAGCCCACGTAGCCTTTCTTATTACGCTTGCGAGCCGAGAAGGCCATTGCCTTTTCCTGCGCCACCCCGACAAAAACAACTTCGTCTCGCCTAGGAAGAGCATTTGCCTCAGCAAATTCTTTCGCATTAGCCCTGAAAGCCGCCGTCATCTTTCCCAGCAAGGCCGGGGAAGGAATAGGATGACCTCGACAGCCCATAGGAATTGAACCAACCGGCCGCCGGCCTGGAGCTTCGGGATCTAACCATTAAGATAGAGACGGTCGCTGCATTCAACCTCAAGAATCGCCTGGTCAGGCAGAAGGTCGTTGATACCAGGCATGATAAAAGAGAATACTCCCATGGACATGTCAAAACAACAAATAACCGAGTTCGCCCACTCGTCGGTTTGAGGTCGAAGACTTCGTTAGAGAAATATCATAGCATTCTCAAATTGTAGAAATCTGGGATTTTTGGCAGGACCAACCCGGTTAATCCAAGGTTTTGGAAAGGTTCATTGGCTAACCTGGTGATTATCTCTAAATCGGTGTAAAATAAATTGGAGGTTAAAAAAGGATATCTCTAATGGTGGGGAGGCAAACTGGCCAGCGACTTTGGGAGGTTGACGGCCCGACTTTTCCTCTTTCTCAGGGAGTGGCTTATTCCATGACCAGGCTCACGTCTGCCACTGAAGTCTCTTGGGTTCTTACTTCATTTTCAGTTACGCCTGCTAGCGTATGAGGAAGAAGCAGCTTAATTGTTTTAACCTACAATTCAGTTGAATAATTTATATGGGGGATTTGCAACTGGTTTCAGGGCAAATCAAATTTCTGTTCCTGACGCTGGCCATATTAAGCTTTGGGGTAAGTCCGGCCCTGACTCAGGTTGAAATCGAGGCTCCGCCGCTGAAGCTGCGTTCCCTGAAAATTACCGGCAACCAGATTATTCCTACCAAAAAGATCAAAGAACAACTCACCTTAACGCTGCCATCCTTCTGGCCTTGGAAAAAACTGCCCCCCTTCACACCCAAGGACCTGGAAAGAGATGTCGAACGTGTCCAGGCTTTTTATCAGCAACAGGGGTTTTATCACGCCCAAATTACTCCAAAAATACATCCGGATGATAAGGGACGGGCGGAGGTCGTGATAACCATCAGCGAGGGTCCCTGGGTAAAAGTAACCGACGTGGATATTGAGATAGCCGACCCATACCTTGCGCTGGAGCTCTCCAAACTCCCGGACCAATGGCCTTTAAAACCGGGGGAGAGGTTCCTGGAAAGCAACTATGAAGAACTCAAGCGCTTGTATCTCAACTATCTCTTAGAGCATGGCTATCCCCGGGGCACGGTCGAGGGCAAGATCTATTTGGACGATGTCCAAAACACCGCCACGATCCAGTTAAAAGTTGTCCCCGGACCTTTATCCTATTTTGGGGAAATCAGCGTCGAAGGAGAGCAACAAACTCCAGAATATATTATTTTCAGGGAATTAACCTTTAAGCAGGGCGAGCTGTTCAAATTTGCCGAAATCTATAACAGTCAGAGAAACCTATACCGGCTGGATCTATTTAAGAGCGTCCAGCTTACTCCCCTAGAAGTGCCCCCCGAAGAGACCGATATACCGCTTGTGGTCAGAGTCGAAGAGAAGAAAAAAAGGTCGATCAAGGTGGGTTTAGGATACGGGGATGAGGAAGAATTGCGGGCGCGCTTAGCCTTGCGTACCAGAAATCTTGGAGGCGGGGGGCGAATACTGGACCTGGAATCCAAGTATTCCAATATCGAGTCCAAGGTCGAAGCCATCTTCAAAAATCCCCAACTGTGGGCCAGTTACTTCGACCTGGCTATTCAGGGCGGCTGGATCCGTGAAGACTTGCCGGCTTTTACCAACCGGACCTACTACACTCAAAGCAATCTGGAGCGGAACCTGCCCTGGGATTTCCGCCTGCATTTTGGCCATAATCTTATCTTCACGCGCTATTATGACATTCATCCCGAAACCAAAGTAATTTTAAAGGAGCCTGAATCTGATAAACTTTTCCGGATCTCTTCGGCAATTTTGGGGCTGCGTCAAGATACCACCGATAATAGCGTCGATCCTACCCAGGGAGGCTTACTTATGGGAGAGGGAGAGCTGGCCTCTAACTTTTTAGGCTCAAACCTGCAGTTTGGTTCGACGATGTTGGAGGCCCGGCGCTATCAGGGCCTTGGCGGCACAAAATTTATCTTGGCGGCCCGCCTTAAGTTAGGTCTGATTGAACCTATTCAATCCACTGACGAAATCCCCCTGTATCGGCGTTTTTTCTGCGGCGGTTATAATAGTGTGCGGGGCTATCGCCTGGATTATTTAGGGCCCCGGGATTCGGCGGGCAATCCGTTGGGCGGCAATGCCTTGTTGGAGGGCAGCCTGGAAGCCCGAGTGCCTCTTTACAAGGAATTGCGCGGCGTAGTTTTTCTGGATTTCGGCAACGTTTTCCCCTTGGTCGAAGATCTGGATGTCGGCCAGTTGAAGTACTCGGCTGGTTTTGGCCTGCGCTATAGCAGTCCCATCGGCCCGGTCGGCGTCGATATCGGTTTCCCCCTCAATCCGATCGATCGCGGCAAGGATGATTATCGTATTCATTTTACTATCGGACAGGCCTTTTAAAGCTTGCCCCCTGGCCCGGGCTTATGAACGGTGACAGACTGATAGAAAAATGGTTCGGAGCCCCAAAGGCCGCGTTGGTGATAATCACTTAGTAATGTGGTAATATTATAAAAACCATGACTAGTTATCCTCGGTTTCGCAAATTTCTGTTCACCGTGATGGTGATCTTATTAATCATCAGCTCCGCGACCTGGATGATCTTAAGGTCCGATATGTTCTGGGCCTGGGCAGGACGAAAAATTGTGGCTGCGGCCCAGGGTCAGATGCAGGGCGAATTAACCGTTCAGGAAATCAAGGGTAATCCGTTTACGGGATATTTTTTCAATGATATTGTGCTTACCAGTCCCCAGGGGGAAGTGCTGCGGGCGCGCAGTCTGGAAATCCGCCTTTCCTTTACTTCGCTTCTGAGGCTGCAGCCGGTGATCGGCAGACTGGCCCTCTATAAACCTCGCCTTACCCTGGAGCAGGATCAGCAGGGTCAGTGGAATGTCAATCAGATTCTGCGGCCTTCCGCAGGGCCCCCGGCGCCGGTGTCCTTGCCCTTCCGGGCTTTGAGTTTTTCTCAAATTCTGATCCAGGACGGCGACCTCACCCTTATTCAGGCCGGCGACCGCCAGCATTATCAGGACCTGGATGTCGATCTGGCCTTCCACCTGCGTCATCCCCTGAAGCCTGAGCAAATCGTCGCGGTGGAACGGGCTAAACTAGCGGTAACCACTCCCTGGGGGCGCTACCGGCTGGCCAGTCGTCTGACGCTCAGTCCGGAGCTTCTCAAACTCCCTGTTTTGGTTGTGGAATCACAAGGGCGGTCCCTGCTTAATCTGGCCGGACAGGTCGCCTTGGTTGAGCAAGCCGGGGAGAGCCAACTGGCTGGCGAGATCGGTCCCCTGCCGGATGCTCTGATCAAACAGTTCTGGGCTCCATGGCCGGATGGCTGGGAACCGACAGGAAAATTACGCTTGCACGGCACACCCGCCCGACTAAAGCTCAGCTTAGGAGGCCGGATTCACCAGGCCGCCTATGATCTGAGCGGTTGGCTGAGCCAGGAAGCTGAAAAGCAGAGCTATGATCTAACCTTCAGCCTGGAAGGGCTGACCCCGGAGATGCTGGCGGCCCTGGACCAGGCCCGAGCTGCGCAATATAAACAGGCGACGCCGCTTACCATCCGGCTCCACCTGAAAGGGGCTGGTCTGGCCTGGCCGCCGCCGCAATTCGATTGGCGGCTTAAAGTCGATTCCTTAAAGTATGGTGCGGCCGAATTTAAGCCGATGGAAGTCGTATTTCAAGGCAATGCTCAGCAACAGAAACTGGACAGCCTTATCCAGGGCAATTTCGGCGGCTTAACCCTAAACGCCGAAGGCTCCTTACTGGCGGCCCCCAAGGGCAACATCAAGCTTTTGGTTAAGGACTTTCAACCTGCTCTCTTGGATTTGGGGGTGCCGTCGGGCAGCCGGTTTAACGGTAAGCTTACCGGTAGCTTTCGGGTGCCGGACCTGTCCTCTTGGAGCCGGGCCGCGGCCTCCGCCGAATTGGAGGTCACCGGTCGCGTGGGTGAGCATCCTTTAAAAGAATTGCGCGGACGCCTGGCTTATGAGAGTCCCAGGCTGAATATTTCTCAACTCCGGCTACATCTGGGAAATTTGCAAGCGGAACTCCAGGGCAGCCTGGAAGGGGACCGGCTGAATTTTACCCACCAGGGGAGATCGCGGCCGGGCGGCAACTGGCCGGTGCCCGCGGCGCTGGGCGGCTCCCTGTCCTGGGAAGGCTCGCTCCAGGGCCGCAGCCAAGCTCCCCAATACACCTTGCAGGTCCGGGGTCAAGCCCTGTCCTGGGAAAAGTTGGCGGTGAAATCCCTGTTCCTCAAGATTCAGGGCCAGGGCCTGCCCCCGAACTCGGGAGAGGTGGACCTTAAGGCCCAAAACCTTAATACCCCGGCCGGACTTTTTCACCAGGCCAGCTTCCAAGGCCAGGGGAGAACCTCAAACTGGAATTTTTACCTCCAGGCCACCTCCCCAGGGGGCCCGCAGGCGGAGCTGCGCGGCAGCCTGGATTTGAGTGCTCGGCCACTGTCCCTGGTTTTGCAGCAGGCCCGTTTTCGCCTGTTCGACGTTTCGGCCCAGAGTCTGGGGCCAGTGCAGGCCCGGTTGGCACCCGGTCTGGAACTGGAGCCCGCCACTTTCCAAATTGATGAAGGTCGGGTAATGATTCAAGCCCGGCTGCAAGGTCAACAAATTGCCGCGCGCCTGGAAACCCGCGACTTGCCGGTAAAATTAGCCAAGATCAAGGATTTACGCGGGAAACTCAACGCCCGGTTAGCCTTATCCGGCCGGTCTGATCGGCCGGAAATTGACGGACAGCTAAGCTTGGTCGAGGGTGGCTGGAAACATCTATCGTTTCAATCCTTGACCACCAGCTTAAGCTATCGCCCCACACTGTTCCAGTTTAACGGCGGTCTCCAAGATAGTGCCTCACCTGCCCGTTTTACCTGGGAGGGTCGCATTCCTCTGCAGCTTGCCATTATGCCCTTTCAGCTTGCGCAACGGGACGAGGAACTGTTTTTGCGCCTCCGGGGGGAGCGGGCCAACCTGGCCTTGTTGACGGCTTTCACCGAGGAACTGGAAAAGGCCGAGAGTTCCCTGGACCTAGGGGCGGAATTACAGGGAACCATGAACCAGCCCCGGATGTCCGGCGAGATTCGCTGGGGTGCAGGACAGCTAACGCTGCGGCAAGCCGGGCTGCCCTATAAGTTGCGGCCCGGAGTGATTCGGATACAAAATCAGAAAATAAGTCTGCCGCAACTTACCCTGGAAAGTTCGGGTACCGCCAAACTGACCGGAGACGTTGCATTGGCGGGTTTTATCCCGAAACATATCAAGGCTCGGGCCCAATTCGATAATTTTAAGGCCTTGGGGCGCGCTGGCTCGGAGGCTTACGCGACGGGCGATATCACCCTGAACGGCCCCTGGTCAGCTTTAGTGCTCAAGGGGCAGGTGACCATTCCCCGGGCTTCTCTGGGCACCGATTTAATTCAAGCCGACTCCGCGGCCAGCCGGCATAAGGATATTGTTATGGTGCGGCAGCAAGAAGCTGAGACCGAACCGACCGCGACCCCGGGCCTGCTGGAAACTATGAAGATCGACCTGAGGGTTGATGGTCCGGAAGACATTTGGATCATCGATAAACTCGCCAAGGTTGAGCTTGCTTTGCATCTCCACTTGAGTAAACTGCCGCGCCAATCGATCCAGATCGGCGGGACCGTCCGAACCTTGGAGGGCAATATTGACGTATATAATCGCCAGTTCAAAATTACTAAGGGAATCGTTGACTTCCCGGGAGTGTCCCACCAAGAGCCATATTTAGAAGCCCAAGCCACTCACGAGATGACCGATGCGATTTTTACGGTAAATGCCTCCGGGCCGCTGAATAATCCCAAGATTGACATCTCCAGTGAACCTGCCATGCCTCCTAATGATGTTCTGTCCTATCTGCTTTTTGGCCGCCCCACCGGAAGTCTGAGCCAGGAGGAATTCAATGTCAGCCAGCAGGCGGTGGGGGTTTTAGGAGAGATTACCGCCCAAAAGATTCAAGACTTTCTGGGCAAGGATTTCCCGGTCTTAGGCAATGTCAGCGTGAAAACCGGCAAAGGAACTCTAGGGGTGGTCAAACCTCTGACCCAGGGTCTGACCGTTACCTTTGAACGCAAGTCCAACCCCGCCAATCAGAAGGATCCTACCCAGGTGCGTCTGAACTATCGGGTCAACCGCTATCTCAGCCTGGAGGCCCAACAGAGCCAGAACCGCTCGGGAGGGGATGTTTTGTTTAATTATGATTTTTAACCCTCGGCCCTGAGACGGATTAAATCTTGAGATCTTGGCATTCGAACTTATCTTATTAATCAAGGAATATAATAAAAAATTATTAGTGCTGGGACCGGCGGGCAACAGGTCAAAGGCGCAAGAGGCACGTGATGCAGAAATATAAAGAAAGAAAATGGAGTGGCGAAAAAGGCAAAAAATTCGGTAAGGTCGATGATCCCTACCTGCCCTGGGGCGGCCGCCACGAAATGGCGATCTGTACCAATTGTAAGGCCATCTATCAGAATAAACGCTGGTTTTTTGATGAGGAGCTATACCGCAAGCATATTGGCCAGGAGACCACCAACCGGGTAATCTGCCCCGCCTGTAAAAAGATCCAGGAGCACTATTTTGAGGGCGAGCTTACCCTCGATGGCGGGTTTTTCACTCAGCACCGGGAAGAGATCCTCACGCTGTTGAACCGCGAAGCTGAGCGGGTGGCGGCCAAAAGCCCGGCGGACCGGATAATAGAGATGCGGCCCGAGGGAGAAGAGCGCCTGATAGTGGAAACCACTACGGATAAACTGGCCCAACGTTTAGGACGCGCCGTGTACCGGGCCTATAAAGGTGAGCTTGACTTTCGCTGGTCGCATATGGATAAGTTCGTGCGCGTTTATTGGTCGCGGTAGAGGAAGCTTGATGGAGCTGCAGTGGGCTATTGTCTAATCTGCTAAAAATTTTATGAAAAAGGTCAGTAAGTTTGGGTGATAAACCCCACTCTGGTCACACCGGTGGCGCATGATTGACAAGGCTTCAAATGGCGGCAACGGGGGTCGCCAATTGCGCCTCGCCGTCAGGGCCTCATAACTGTCGATAATTCGCAATATCCGGGCCCAGGGATGAATCGATGATAATTTTAGCCCATCTGGATACCCGCTGCCATCACCTTGTTCATGGTGTTGGTGTACCATAAGCAAGGCATCATAGCACAAATTTGTATAGTTTTTTAAGATAGTGAACCCATCGAAGGGATGGTTTTGCACTTGGCGCCACTCCATGTCCAGAAGCGGCCCAGACTTATACAATATCTCGGGGGCAATCTTGGTCATGCCGATATCGTGGAGCAAGGCTCCGAGCCCGAAGGCCTTTATTTTGCCCTCCGGCCATCCCAGGTGTTTGGTAAACCCCAAGCTGATTAGACAGGTGTTAAGCGAGTGGGTATAGAGTGGCTGGCCGTGATCGCAGAGTTGCAATATCAGATCATAATGGAATTTTTTATTCTGGATACATTTGAACAAACCCTCAACTAATTCTGCACCCAGCATAATCTGCTTACCCATCCGTTCTTTTTCACAGGTAAAAAAATGGCGAGTCCAGAAAAGCGTGGCGTCATAAACCAGAACGGCCTTTTCATGCGAGGAAAGTTGATTGTCATCTAATAGTTGGGATAAATTGTGTTGCAGGTAGCTTAAGACCAGGGGTAGGTCAGAGCTATGGATATAAACCCATTGAAACCGACTTTCTGTCCCGGTAACAGATTTGCCACCCGCAATGGCAGGAAGTCTTCCTCGCCCTCATGGAGAGAGGACATTACCTGGCTGATTTTAAGCTGAGAGTCGAAGATACTCCTCATGATCGGCTTTTAAACCTTTCCGACCTAGAAAATTGAAGCTGCTGTCCGGGTTGGTGACTAAAACTGTTTGCTAAACTGCTCAGGCTGTATTGGTCACAATTTATTCATGTCTTTAAAGTTGGAAAGACATCCAGCGGACATACCTCATTTTTTTATCGGCACTTACGGTCGTCAACATTATTCTTTTGCTCAACGGACAATACCAGGTTGATATGGCGACGGCGCAAATCTACGCAGGCGACCTGGACCATGACCCGGTCCCCGACCTGGAAGACCCGGCCCTGGCGACGGCCGATCAGGCGCAGGCGACTTTCCTGAAAATTATAATAGTCATCCGGCAGGTCCACCAATCGGACCAAGCCTTCGGCAAAGATCTCGTCCAGGGACACAAAAAATCCAAAGGCATTGACCCCGGAGATGGTACCATGAAAAATTTCTCCGACATGTTCGGCCAGACAGCGGACCTGCAGACGGGCCAACATCTCCCGTTCCGCCTCAATGGCTATTCGTTCTCGGGCCGACAAATACCGGGCCTGAACTTCCAATTCCTCTTCATCCAGTTCCTCCGGCGGCCTTTGCTGATCAAGGCGGTCTAACAGCAGACGGTGGACCAAAAGATCTGGATAGCGCCGGATCGGCGAAGTGAAATGGGTGTAAATCGGCGACGCCAGCCCGTAATGACCGACATTGATTGCCGCATAACGCGCCTGCTTCAAGGAACGCAACAGCATGATCTGCACCATATAGGCGACCGGCGTATCCTGGATCTGGTCGAAGAATTCCCTCAGTACTATCGGGTTATGGTCGGCTTCCGGCGGCAGCCGGTAACCCAGGCGCTGCACCAGACGTCGGAAGGCCGACATTTTGTCAGGGTCCGGCACATCATGCACCCGGAAGATAGCCAGTTCCCCTAAGAAACGCGCCACCGCTTCATTGGCGGCAATCATGAATTCTTCGATGATCTGATGGGCCTGGAGGTGGTCGATCCGGCGGATGTTAGTGGGTACCCCCTGCCCATCCAATTGGACCTCGGCTTCGGGAATACTGAGCAACAGACTACCCCGCTCTCGCCGCCGGGCGCGCAACAACCTACAGAGTTCCGCCATCTGGTTGAACATAGCTACCAAGGAATGGCTAGCCGGCTGATCGCCAACCTGACCGCCCTCTAATATATGTTGGACCTGGGTATAGGTCAACCGCGCCTGGCTTTTAACCAGGCTCCGGGCAAAGCGGTTGCCCAGCCGGCGGCCCTGAGCGTCAAATTCAAGGATCACCGTCACCGCCAGTCGCTCAACGCCGGGGTTCAGACTGCAGATGCCGTTAGACAACTCTTCCGGCAGCATGGGCAGCACCAGGTGGGGAAAATAAATACTGGTGCCCCGTTGATAGGCCTCCGCATCCAGGGCGGAGCCCGGGGTCACGTAGTAGCTGACATCGGCAATCGCCACGTAGAGGGTAAAGGAACCATTCGGTTTCTTGACTAGTGCCACTCCGTCGTCAAAGTCGCGCGCCTGCTCGCCGTCAATCGTGACTAGCGGCAATTCTCTGAGATCCAGACGTCCGGCCCGGCCTTCGTCCAGGATGGCTTGTGGCACTTGCCGAGCCTCGCGCCGCACCCGGGTGGGAAACCGGCGGGGCAGATCGTATTTATGGATCACGCACTTGACCTGCACCAGGGGATCTTCGGGGTCACCCAGGACCTCCAGGATTTTTCCCAGGGGGTTTAACCGGGCCGTAGGGAAACGGGTGATCTCGGCCACTACCATCTGCCCGACCTGAGCGTTTTGCAAATACTCCGGCGGAATGATCAGATCAAAGAGCAGATGTTGGTCTTCAGGAGTAACATAATAAATATCCGCGGCCTGGGATAACAGGCCCACGACCTTTTTCAGCCGTCGTTCCAGGATGCGGATAATCCGTCCTTCCCGGCGGCCGCGGCGACCGACGTGCTCCACCCGGGCAATCACTCGGTCGCCGTGCAGGGCTTCCTTAAGGTTGACCGGATTAATGAAGACATCGGTGCCGCCGGTTTCCGGACTGACGAAGCCGTAGCCCTCGGGATGGACCGACAGTTGCCCGGCTACCAGATTCAGCCCGGCCGTCAGACCATAGCGTTTCCCTTCCAACCGGACCAATTTCCCTGCCTTAACCAGATCCTGGACCAATCTCTTTAGCTTACGCGCGGCCGAGGGCGGAATTTCCATTGAGGCGGCTACTTCTTTTAATAATAAAGGCCGCTTGGCGCTACGGAAGACCTGCAGCACTTGTTGGGGTTCGGCCGGTTGGGGTTGGCGCGGTTTTTTTCTTGAGGTCATATGGAATCTTTGCTGAGTTGGTTTGTGAAATATGGTCAGAATAATATTACGCGTAGCAGTTACTAATCGGTACCCACAATCTGCTCTGTGGTCGTAGGCGCGACCCGGCGGGTCGCCCCTACCTAACTAAAAATTTGGTTTAGCACAACCAGCAGCCTTTTTCGCGCACCTCTTCATACCAGGCCATGAGCCGTTGTTGGAGTTGACGGCGTTCCAAGAGGAGCAAGCGACGTACATCGCCCATATCGATAAAGCCGCCGAAATAGGCAAATTTAACCAGATCTTCCAAATGAGCGGGGGAGAATTCCAGCACCTCCAGCGGCACCCGCTCTAACATTTCCTGGTCGCTGATGATCTCCTTAACCCGGGCAAAATTGGCTCTTAATTGGGCCTCGCCAGGATGTTCCGACATGCCCTGGGCCTCTTCATTTGATCCACTGGGCCATGATTTCTTTGGCCAGATTGATGGGGATGGCAAAGCCGATACCCTGGCCGGGGGCGACAATCATGGCATTGATGCCGATCACCTGGCCGTTGATATTCAGCAAGGGGCCGCCGCTGTTGCCCGGATTGATCGAGGCGTCGGTTTGAATGAAGTCTCCAAAAACCCGGCGACCTAAACCACGGCGGCCGGTGGCGCTGATGACCCCGACCGTGACTGTGTGTTCCAGGCCAAAGGGGCTGCCGATGGCAATGGCCCACTGGCCCACCTTAATCTGATCGGAATCCCCCAAGGGGGCTGGCTGCAGGTCTGCAGCCGGAATTTTGATCAGGGCCAGATCGGACTTCTTGTCTCCCCCAATAACCTTACCGATAACCTGGCGTCCATCATTGAGCCGCACCGTGATCCCATGGGCGCCAGCCACCACATGATAATTGGTGAGAACATAGCCGCGGCGATCGACGATCAGGCCTGACCCCTGGCCTAGACGTTTTTGCCGATAGGCAGGTGGTGGGGTGTATTCCCGGAAAAAACCTTCGAACGGCGTCCCGCGAAAAAAATCCTTACTGAATCCCCGAAAAGGAGTCACCGTCACCACCTTGGTACAGCGGAGGCTGATAATCGACGGCATGATGCGTTCTACCACTCGGATAAAATCCTGCTGCAATCCCACTGCGGTGCCGTTAATGGCCTGGACCGGAATACTCATGAGGATAAAAATGCCGAGTACGGTAAGCCAGATAGCGATTCTTTTACCATGTTGTAAATAGCTCATCACAAGTTCCTAAAAACTTCTTGTCTTTCCAGATTAGGCGGCCCTTAGTCAGGCATTGCCTTCCTTGATCTGGCGGATCAGGCCACGTATGGAGATGGCATCGGTGATGGGAATCAAGACTACCTGCCCGCCGTAACTGCGCACCAGGTCATGGCCGGCTACCTCGGTCTCGGGGTAGTTGCTGCCTTTGGTCAAAATTTCCGGCTGCAATGCCGACAAAATCTCCGGTAACTGCTCAGAAGCGAATAAGGTTACATAATCCACGGCCTTAAAGGCCGCCAACATCCGCAAACGCTGTTGTTCGCCAATCACCGGGCGGCCCTCGCCCTTGACCCGCTGCACTGAAGCATCGGAATCCACCGCCACAATCAACAGATCTCCTTGACGACGGGATTCCTCCAAAAATTTGATATGCCCCCAATGCAACAAATCAAAGCAGCCATTAGTGAAGACCACCCGTTTGCCCTGAGCTTGCAGGCGAGGCACCAAGAGCCGTAGCTCGGCCAGGCTGACGATCTTCTCATAACTGCGTTCGCCGCGGGCCTGGAGTTCTTCCTCCAATTCGGGCCGATAAATGGGCGCGGTTCCCACCTTACCCACTACCACTCCGGCGGCAATATTGGCCAGGGTGGCGGCCAGCACTGGGTCCCGCCAGCGGGCCAGCCCCAGACTGACCACCGCCACCACGGTATCTCCGGCCCCCGAGACATCGAAGACCTCCCGGGTCTGGGCCGGGATGTGCAAAGCGGGGGCCGAAGAACGAAACAGAGTCATCCCGGCTGGCCCCTGGGTGATTAAAATAGCCTCAGTTTCGAGGTCTTGACACAGTTGATTTCCGGCGCGGATGAAATCATCGGGGCGGTTCAGAGCCAAACCGAGCGCGGTTTCCGCTTCCTTGCGGTTGGGGGTGATGATGGTGGCCCGACGGTAACGGGAGAAGTCGTTACCCTTGGGGTCCACCACCACCGGCAGTCCCTGTTTACGGCCGGTCTCTATCAAGCTTTTTAGCAGGGTAGGGGTCAGCATCCCCTTGCCGTAATCGGAGATAATGATGGCATCCAGAGCAGGCAGACAATCGTTTAAACGTTGGAGGCTATTCTGTTCTAAATCCCCTCTGGCACTCTGCCGGTCTTCACGATCTAACCGGACGATCTGTTGATTGCTACCGATTACCCGGGTTTTGCGGGTAGTCTGTCGCTCGGAATCGGTGATCAGACCACTATCATCAACTCCCAGGCGCCTGAGCTCTTCCCGCAGATAAGCTGCAGCTTGATCATGGCCCACCAGTCCCAAGACCTGCACTTGGGCCCCCAGGCCCACGAGATTATTGACCACGTTGCCGGCCCCGCCCAATACGCGGGTTTCGTGTTCGACGTTAACTACCATGACCGGCGCTTCCGGGGAGATCCGCTCGACCTGGCCCCAGAGGTATTCGTCGAGCATGAAGTCTCCGGCGACCAGCACGGTCAGGGATGACAGTTCGCCTAAGTCTAGCTGGCGCAAACGCTCCATGGCCGGCAGGGAAATGTCCAATCTCTCAAACGCGGTCATCGGCTTCAAGTAATTTTATATCACCGCCGGCCGGCAGGGATATCAGGAAAACACCTTCTCTCGGCCGACACTAAAATAGGTGAAGCCCTTCTTGCGCATCTTGTCCGGGTCGTATAGATTACGGCCATCAAAAATCACCGGCGCCCTCATGAGGCCCCTCATGCGCTCAAAATCGGGTTCGCGAAACATCATCCATTCCGTGACGATCATCAGGCCATCCACCCCTTCCAGGGCCTGGTAGGCAGATTCGGCAAAGAAAATCGCCTGATTTTCGCCCAGAATTTGCTTGGCAAACGGCATGGCCTTGGGATCGTACGCCTGAATGTGCGCCTGGTGCTCGATCAGGCGAGAGATGACGGTCAAGGACGGGGCCTCGCGCATATCATCGGTCAGAGGTTTAAACGACAGCCCCCAGCAGGCCAGGGTCTTCCCTTTCAGGTCCCTTTGGAAGTAATCCAATACCTGCTCAATGAAAATTCGACGTTGGTCTTGATTAACGGCTTCGACGGCCTCCAAAATCCGGGGCTGGTAATTATGATTTTGGGCGGTTTTGATCAGGGCCTGCATATCTTTGGGGAAACAAGAGCCCCCATACCCCAAGCCCGGAAACAGAAATTGATTGCCGATACGCTGATCAGAGCCGATACCGCGGCGGATGTCAGTAACGTTGGCTCCGACTTTTTGACAGATATTGGCAATTTCATTGATGAATGAAATCTTGGTGGCCAGGAAGGCATTAGCGGCATATTTGGTCAGCTCGGCGGAAACCACGTCCATTAAAATAATCGGATGATGGGTGCGGACAAAGGGGCCATAGAGTTCCTTCATCAACTCGGCGGTTCGGACGTTATCGCAGCCTACGACAATCCGATCCGGTTTCATGAAGTCATCAATGGCAGTGCCCTCTTTCAAAAATTCCGGGTTAGAGACCACATCAAACTCATATTCTACACCCCGCTTGCTGAGTTCTTCCTTGATTGCTTGTTGAACTTTAAGGGCGGTGCCCACGGGCACGGTTGATTTTTCGACAATAACCTTATAGCCGTTAAGGTATCGGCCGATATCGCGCGCAACTTCCAAGACAAAACAGAGATCCGCGGAACCATCCTTATCCTGGGGGGTGCCGACGGCGATGAAGCAGAACAGGCTCTTCTCCACGGCCTGAAGCATATCAGTGGTAAAATAAAGACGTTGCTCCTGGCAGTTACGGCGCACCATTTCCTCCAGACCCGGCTCATAAATCGGAATCTGACCTTGCTGGAGTAAGTCAATCTTGGTCTGGTCAATGTCAACACAGATGACGTCATTGCCCATTTCGGCAAAACAGGCCCCGGTAACCAGACCGACGTATCCGGTACCAATAACGGCTATCCTCATTTTTCACCTCAAGCTCTTATGTGTATAATAATTCTGCACCTTTAGTGCTAAGAAAGGTCACCCGGTGAAGCCTTAAAGGGTATCTTGCTCAGGGTTGCACGGGAGCGCCCATCATTTTCTCTCCCCAACCAGGGATAAAGATGGTAAACCCTACCCGTTTATCGTCAGGACGATCAGTAAAGTTAAGGCTCAAGCCCCAACACTGCCGTTGGAAGATCACTCCGTACCTGGTTTCCAAGCGGTCCTCGGAAACAAAGGTGTGTTGATGAGTAATCCAAGTTTTAAAAGACCTGAAAAGATTGAGATAGGCCACGGTGTTGATCTGTTGAGCATAACCTTTTAAATAAAGATAATCAACACTTAAATAGTTTTGTCGCTGCTGATCATGGTAAGTCATCCTAAGATCAACCCGATTCAGTCCTTCTTTATAAGGCGAGGTTCCCAGATCCAGTCCTAACCCAAGCTTTTTCCAGGGGTGCCACTCAAATTCAGTTAATATATCGGAAAACCGATGATGCGGCTGAAGTGTACCGTCCAGTCCATAATGGGCGGAGTTAAAAAAGCAACCATGGCTAAAGCGCAGCCAAAAAATCTCCCGGACCTGAGCCTGCCCCTGGGAATTAACCGAACGCCGGAAGAAACTATTGCTGAGCGAATAGGTTATGGCATTAACCCCTCCCAATGGTTCGTCACCCTCCAGAATCGGCAGATTACGGTCAGTCTGATCTCGCCAGCCCAGATCAATCGGATCAAAAGGGGGATAGCGGTCAATGGTATAATTGGGCAGGTTCCAATAACTGATTTGCGGCTGTAAAACATGACGCCAAAAACTGGTGGACCCGGCATGATGGCCATAATCACGACAGAGAGAGGTTGACAAGTTAATCTTTAAATCATACAGCTGTCGGCTCGAATAGTCATCTAAATGCTGATGTTCCCCCTGCTTATCGATGCCATAGGCCGTCTCTCGGAACCCAAACCTGGTTCTTAAATCCAGGGCTCCCAACAAGCGCACGGGAAGATGTAATTGGGGATGCAGGTCGAGTCGATGTCCGGCCAGGCCATGAGTCTGATAGTAATGAGTATACAGGGTATCGATCCCCAATAACAGGGGCCAATTCCCCAACGGAATATTGACCGTATTCATGCTCAACGATGGTACTTTGTGATAGGGTTCAGGATCGGAACTCAACAGGCGCTGGTAGTAGCGCGAGAAGGCGGTCAGGTTAACTAATGAAAAATTCCGGCTCAGGAGTAAAGAAGAAACCCTGGTCTTAACCTCTTCTTGTTCAAGATTTCTACCATAACTCGCCTTCAGATTATCGTTATAATGATTCAATCCCAGATACCCGAAATTAAAATCTTCCAAATACTGGGCGTCACTGACCCGATCAATGGTAGCTTTAACCTGCCAGTCTCCGGGCAAGTCCTGGTTGGTCATGCCGCTGACCCAATAACGATGTGGCGTGGGAGCGTCTTCCTTGCCGTCCCGGAGATAGGCTAGCCTTAAGATTCCCCCGGATTTCTGACTGGCGGCGTAACGAAATTCGCCGCCCTGCAGATAACCCCGAGAGCTGATCAGCATTGGATATAATGTAGCATCCATATAATTATTGATAGCCCAGAATAAAGGCATCTCCACCACCGTGCCGCCGGCTCGATGCTGACCATACTGCGGCATCAAAAACCCGCTTTGTCTGGTAGTTTTAACCGGAATCACCGCCACCGGCAGGAACATTATCGGCATGACTCCTACTTTTATCAGGCTCAACTTACCGGTAGCATAGCCTTCCAACACCACATCGAGTTCCCGGGCATAAAAACTCCATACCGGGTGGTCAGCATCACAGGTAGTGACTACACAGCGTTCAGCATGATAAGAATTGTCACCCGTCTTACGGATCAGACTGCTGTTCACATGGAAATGATTCTTTTTCAAAAATAAGCGGGCCTCCTGCATTTCGCCACACTGCGTGGCCAGATTAAAGTGTCCGGCCCGACCGGTTAGGATGTCGTCTTCCAGCACCATTACCACATGGCCTTCCACCATGGCGATTTTGGTGGTTTCATTGAGCCGGATATGATCGCTGGTAATACGCCGGTTTCCTTGACGAATCTCAACCCGCCCCTGGGCATCGTAGGTTCGGGTATCGGCGTCATAGGTGATTCGCTCCGCCCTGATCGTCCAGGGTCCCCCTGCAAGATGCTCGGTCTTAAAGAGCTCCAACTCCTGGCCCCAGACCGGAACAACTATCAATAATATCAGCACTGGCCACAGAAGCCAGATCTGCCTGCTCATCCTAAACCATCCTTGTTACTCCGGGTAGGCTCAAATATTTTTCTTTATACTATCTTAACGGCATAAGTTTCAAGATTTTTACTGCCCTCGCCATCAGGACCGGAAAATCGCAAGATTATCTGGTGTTCCTCCGGAAACCCATTATGCCCACTTTTGGGGAAGAGTTGAGTAGGATAAAAAACTTTATGGAATCCTAATAACTTCAAATTTATATCTTCCTCTCTCCAGGGGCGCGGAAATTTCGGGATGAAAATTATCTTGTCAACCTGCTCAGCCGTAGGGCTGATGGATTTAGGCCGGAGCTGAGAAATTGACAGATACTATTTTTGCTGGCATATTTCATTAATAAAGGAAAACGTTATGGATATCAAGCGCAGCCACTTGCTCCGACAACTGCCCGGGGTCAATGAACTCCTGCAGTACTTTGAGTCTCAAGCATCGTCGCGGCATCTTCCCCGGAAATTGATGACTCAAGTAATTCGGGATAGCCTGGAGACCCAACGCCGCCACCTGCTTGCAGGCGCTTTGGATCGTTTACCCAGCGACCTTAACCGCAGCGAGCTGCTCCAGTATATACATCACAGGCTGGTGCAGGCCCAGCGTTCCCGGCTGTGTCGGGTAATCAATGCTACCGGGGTCATCATTCATACCAATCTGGGGCGGTCGCCCTTGCCAGCGGTGGCCCTGGAGCGCTTACTGGAAGTCGGCGGCTACTACTCCAATCTGGAATACGATCTTGATGCCGGGTGTCGAGGGTCGCGGCATGACCATCTGGAGGGTCTGCTGCGGGATTTAACCGGGGCCGCCGCGGCCCTGATTGTTAATAATAATGCCGCCGCGGTGATGTTGGCCCTCAATACCCTGGCTCAGGGACGGGAAGTAATTGTCTCCCGGGGACAGCTAGTGGAGATCGGCGGCTCCTTCCGAATGCCGGAAATCATGGCCATGAGCGGCGCCCGGCTGCGTGAAGTGGGAACCACCAATAAGACCTATCTCCGGGATTTTGAGGCCGCCCTGTCCCCCGAAACCGCCGTCCTGCTCAAGGTCCATATGAGCAATTACCGGATCCTGGGATTTACCCACGAGGTGCCTTTGGCCGATCTGGTGGCATTAGGGCATCAGCATGGTCTGCCAGTAGTGGAAGACCTGGGGAGCGGCTGTCTCATCGACCTAAGCCGTTATGGATTGGAAAAAGAGCCGACAGTGACCGAGGCCCTGAAGACCGGAGTGGACCTGGTGTTATTCAGCGGCGATAAACTCCTGGGCGGTCCTCAAGCCGGCCTGGTCTTGGGAGATCAAGCCATTGTAGAGCGACTGAAGCGCAATCCCCTGACCCGGGCCCTACGCCCTGATAAGCTTACCCTGGCCGCCCTGGAAGCCACTTTACGTCTCTATTTGGATGAACCTCGGGCGGTTGCCGCCATTCCCACCCTGTGGATCTTAACCCGACCCGTGGCCGACGTCAAGCGCCAGGCCCAAAACCTGGTCCGCCGCTTGCGCAGTCGCTTGATTAATGGGCTGCAAGTTGGTCTGTGCCCTAGTCTGGCCCGAGTGGGGGGCGGCGCCTTACCACAATTGGCCTTACCAAGTCAAGCCCTAAGTGTGGCGCATCCGGAGTGGGCCGCCCATCACTTGGAGGCCCGCCTGCGTCAGGCTAACCCTCCGGTTATTGCCCGTCTGGAACAGGACCGCCTGCTCCTGGATGTCCGCACCCTACTTCCGGAAGATCAACACTTGTTGGTCTCAGTCCTAGAAAATCTGTTGCCCGCCGCTAAGAATCATCTCAGCTAGTCGATCAGGGTAATCTTGAGGTATAGGTCTCCCCCCTGTATGCCGTTCCTCGTGCCCATGCCTTGCAGCCGCAGACGGTCACCCTGCCGGGTTCCAGGCGGGATTTTTACTCGCCACTGCCTTTTACCCGACGGATCGTTAACCGTTAATTTGATTTCCGTTCCCTGAGCTGCGGACTGGCGGGATAATTTCAGATTTACCACTTGGTTTGCGGCCTTAGGGTATGACCCCATTTGCCAATCTGAAGCCGGAGCAAATTTATTATCCAGCCACGACATGAGCCTATCGAGGGACCAGAGCAGCCGCCGCCAGAACCCTGGAGGGCGCTCCAGGCTAGTGGGGGCTTTAGTGTAATAGTCGGTCCCGCCAGCTAAGGAACGATAACCAGATTTAGCCGCGGCTCGGGGGTTCGCTCCAAAGATCTGCTGTAAAAAATTCTCGTCAAATCTGAAGCTCCGGGTTTCCCTCGCCATTTCGCGAAATATTTCCCAGGCCGATTGGTTCTGCATTAAATCTTTAAAGATTTCCGCTTGGGAAAAGTCGAAGCCACCCTGGTTAGCCGCGGCGTGTGGTGCTTCTTGCTGCTGGCGGTCATACTGCTGCCGCTTTTGAGGATCAATGAGAACGCCGTAGGCCTCGCTGACCAGCTTGAATTTTTCGGCCGCCCAGACCTGTCCCTGGTTTTTATCGGGATGGTATTTCAGGGCCAGGTGGCGATAGGCCTTCTTGATCTCTTCCGTGCCGGCGTCGGGCGCTATTTCCAGAATCTGATAATAGTTTTTAGCCATAATTTTTGGAGTAAAGAAAAATAGCCGCTTGTCCCATCGGGGTGGCGCGGTCCGCCTCAAAGTCAAATTAACGCTTGACAAAAATTCGCCCCTGCGCGGGGGACAGGGGCGAATAATCTGGGCTGAGGCTACACCCTGATTGCTACCGGCTTGATAAAAATTTGGCACTGGGGCCATCACGGACCCTATTTGATTGAGTCTTTGAGGGCCTTGCCTGGTTTGAATTTAACCACTCGGGTTGCGGCGATCTTAATGGGTTCCCCGGTCTGGGGATTGCGTCCCTCTCGTTCTTTGCGCTCGCTTACCAAAAAAGTACCAAACCCGGCCAAAGTTAAACGCCCCTGATTCTGTAAGATATCGGTGATGCTATGGATCAAGGCGTTAAGGGTTTTTTCTGCATCCGACCTGGTTACCTGAGCTTCTCCGGCAATCCGAGCTACTAATTCTGCTTTGGTCATTCCTTTTCTCCCTCTCTCCTTTAAACTGTTATCGGTTAACCAGCTACCTACCTGCCCGGTAAGTCCCCTTGACTTATAAATCATCAATTAATCTAATATGTTAATCTGCTAACCACCCCCCTTGTAGTAAAATTGTTTCCCCTTCAGGCTACTAAAGCATCGGTAGTTCTTGCAGTTAGATTGTTTTCTTGGCAGTCGGTGGAGTAGATCGGTAATTAATGTTTATCCATAGCACAGGTTTAGATATTCTGACAATATAAAAATACCATGTGGACTGCATTTTAAATATTTTTTTTAAAAAAAATCTGTTGCCTCGGTTATCGGGAGGGAGCACCGTCTAACTGCCTGCTGCCGGATATATCAATCAGTTGAACCGCTAGCTGACATTCTATCGGCAGCGAGCCTGGAAAACAGTCTCTGGCCGGAGTCGGCAAGTTGTTGTCATTTTAGTGTTTTCTATAGTAAAATAAACATATTATTTCTAGGCCCGAAAATATTTTAATGAAGAGGATAATGGCCGATGACTACTGCCTGGCCTGATGGTGACTGGTACCTGGCGCAAGATTCCCCGGACGACTGCTCCGCATACCGCAAAACGCGGGTCCTGGCCCAAGGACGGACCCAATTTCAGGATTATGAAATCTGGGAGAACCCCTTTATGGGCCGGGTATTGGTGCTGGATGGAGTGATTCAATCAGCCGAGCGGGATGAATTTATTTACCATGAGGCCTTGGTCCACCCGGCCCTGATTGCCCATCCCCGGCCCCGGCAAGTGGCCATCCTGGGGGGCGGCGAGGGGGCTACGCTCCGGGAAGTACTGAAGCACGATTGTGTGAACCGAGTGGTCATGGTGGATCTGGATGCCGAAATCGTTGCGCTGTGTCGCCAATGGCTGCCTAGCTTTCATGCCGGGGCCTTTGACGACCCCAGGGTCGAGGTGCGCCACGAAGATGCCCGGGCCTGGTTAGCCCAACAGCCCGATCAGAGTTTTGACGCTATTCTGGTGGATATTACCGATCCCCTGGCCGGCGGCCCGGCGGTATATCTGTTTACCCAAGAAATGTTTGAGCTTATTAAAGTGAAGCTGGGTCGATTGGGGCTGTTCAGCGTGCAATCCGGTTCGGCGGAGCGCGCCCCGCATTTTATCCCGCATCTGTATCGCACCATTGGGGCGGTTTTCCCGCAGGTTTTCCCTTACGCCGCCTTTATTGCCAGCTTTGACGACCTGTACGGTTTTATCCTGGCTGGCGACCACACCTTGGAGTGGCCTGCCCCTGCTACCGTGGCGCAGCGCTTGACTTCCCGCCGCGTCCCGCCGCTCTCCTGGTATGGCCCTGAGTTTTCTGCCACCCTACCATTTTTGCCCCCTTATATGAAGAAAATTATTGAACAGGGCGGACGGGTGTGCCGCGACGCCCAGCCTTTTAAGATACCTTAAATAACGCCCAAGAATTTTGTAGATTTTTAACAGAAAACCGGAAACCGAAAGCGGTATCAAGGACGACACATTTTACAAGGACTGTAACCTTGGAGATAGGCAGCGCGGGGATGATCAAAAATAATGCGGTTAGGTTTAGCCATGCTTTTGGCTCCCCGGCAGTGGGGGCGATGAAAACGAAAGCTGCGGCTATTGCCGACATAATAGGGTTCATCGGCCTTTAACGGGCGCTGCCAGAGACCCTGCCGGGCCTCCAGGGCCTGACGCTGACAGGCCACCAATAAGTCCCGGTACTTGACATTGGGCGGGAACAGATAGACCTGAGCCAAGCCTTGGCGGATCAGTTCGGCGTTGACCATACGCTTATCGGGTAAAAATATATAAGCCAACACGCGGCCATATTGGTCATAACGCTCCACATCATACTCCAGGCGCAGTTTTTGATTCTGCACCAGTTTTTTATTAAATTCTTTGGCTTCCTGGGCCAGAAACTCGGGGGGGTGATGGTTGCGCCCCATCTCTGGGGTATCAATGCCCAGATAGCGCACGCTGCGGCCATCGACCAGTTTTATGGTATCGCCGTCCACGACTTCTTGGACCATGCCGTATTGCGGCGGCCCTTGGGGCTGGCCGCAACCCCAGCCGCAAATCCCCAGCCACCAGCACAGCAGAACAACGCTAAGCAGCCGGGGCCACTTGTGGTTAACCACATGGTTTGAGCTTATCGGCGAAATAAGGGATCGTCGCATTTAGTCCCTCGCTTAAGGTGATGGTCGGGCACCATCCCAGTTGCGCCTGAGCTTTGCTAATGTCGGGGCAACGTTGCTGGGGGTCGTCTTGGGGCAATGGTTTAAACACCAGGGGAGATTTACTGCGGGTCAGTTCCAAGATTTTTTGCGCCAGCTCCAGGATGGTAAATTCTTCCGGGTTTCCCAGATTAACCGGGCCTTCAAAGGTTTCATAATTCATTAAGCGCACCAAGCCCTCGACCAGATCTGAGACATAGCAGAAAGAACGGGTCTGCAGGCCCTGGCCATAGATCGTCAGTTCCTGGCCGGTTAAGGCCTGGACAATAAAGTTGCTGATTACCCGGCCATCATTGATTGCCATGCGGGGCCCATAGGTATTAAAAATACGGGCAATGCGAATCTCTACCTGATTTTGCCGATGATAATCCATCATCAAGGTTTCGGCGACCCTTTTCCCCTCATCGTAGCAACTGCGGATGCCCACGCAATTGACATTGCCCCAATAGTTCTCTGTCTGGGGATGTACCGTGGGATCACCATAAATTTCCGAGGTGGAGGCTTGCAGGATGCGGGCCTTGACCCGTTTGGCCAGCCCCAGCATATACAGGGTGCCCAAGACGTTGGTTTTGATGGTTTTCACCGGATTATATTGATAATGCACCGGCGAAGCCGGACAGGCCAGGTTGTAAATCTGATCGACCTCCAGCATGATGGGATTCACCAGATCATGCCGGATAATTTCTAAGCAGGGGTGATCTCTGAGATGCAGGAGATTGTCCTTGGAACCGGTGAAATAGTTGTCCAGAGAAATAACCTCATGTCCCTGCTTCAGGAGGCATTCCACCAGATGCGAGCCGATAAACCCGGCGCCGCCGGTGACCAATACACGCGTCATAACAGCTCTCCTTACCATTCTATCCAAAACCATTCTATTCTTTCCCAAACCACTATAAAAGTCCAGCAATTTTGCATTGACAGCCGTATTCATTTGCCGCATGATGGACCGCAGGGATAAACCTGATTTCGAGGGCCTAGGGTAGGGGGGTAATAAATGTTTAGTTTTAATAGATTGTTAGTCATAGTAGTTATCCTGGTTTTTAGCTTAATTTTGCCAGCCGCTGGGCAAAGCAAAAATAAAGACCCGCAGGGGCAGCAAGAGGTTTTCAAATTTCTTAAGATGATTGATAAGGGTGATTATGCGGCCAGTTATGAGCTGACCTCGACGTATTTTAAGGGTGTGCTCAGTCAGGCCAAGTGGGTTGAAAGTCTCAATGGGGCGCGACGGCCTTTGGGGTCCCTGGTCTCTCGGCATATTACCGAATCTGAGCGCCATACCTCCTTGCCGGGGGCACCCGATGGCCTTTACCTGGTGTTTACCCTAAAATCTTCATTCCAGCATAAAAAAACTGCGACCGAGACGGTTACCCTGCAACAGGAGAAAGATGGCAGCCTTAAAGTGGCGGGATACTATATCCGTTAGGACGACAAGATACCGAAACCGGAGGCTGGCTTTGGCCCTAGCCGCGTGCCTGGGCCTGGTGGCCTGCGGCGCGCCAGCTTCAGAAGTACAGCAGATTCGGGAGGAGATTAAGGCCCTTAAGGCAGAAATGGTCAAACTGGAGGATAAGTTGGGGCAAATTCACACCGATCAGCAGCAGGTACTCTCCTTATTGGCCAAACAATCGCCAGGACCAGAGAATCAAGCCTTCTCCCCTGAAGAAGGCGGATTAACCGTCGATCAACTTCTGCAAACCCCAAGTCGCTACCTGGGGAGCCAGGTGACCGTCAAAGGTCAACTCGCTCTGGTGCTGATTCACCGCAAGTCGTTTTTCCTGAAAGGCCCCCAAGAGCAGGTCCTGGTCTATTTTGGCAACCTTACCGATAATGATACGGTCCAGCGCCTCACCAGCCAGGACTGGCCGGGTGAGATTGTGGTCACCGGCACGCTTATGCCCTCAGACCAGATCCGGGCCGGATACCAGATCGTAGCGGAGGCGATAAAGTTCCAGTGACTTTTGCTTATCCCTTGAGCCTGGGATTTCGATGTTGAGGCGGGGGTAAATAATAGTCCTGACTTTGCATACCTTACTTTAATGTGGGCCTACCTATACCCAAATCCTTACATTTCCTCCTGGCAAGTGTATCTATTATCTCGGTATGTCTGGGTAGAGACGCTCTTTGGCGATTGACCGGGTTCCAATAAACCGAGTGACTACACCCTTCACGTAGCAGTTTACACCCTTGTTGCTTAACATGGCTTAACAAGGCACGGCGCTTCATTACACCTGAACCATCAACTTCTCTCTAATTACTTGCTTTCCTGCAATTTCTTGTTGAGCCAAGGCGCGGTTTGCTTCTATAATAAGTTTTATGGCTTCCTGTAAATTAGAACGTGTTTCTTCTAAAGTCCGCCCCAGGGTGTTGGCTCCAGGCAATTCTTCTACATAACCAATCCACCAATCCTCTTGTTGTTCAAATACCGCGGTAAACCCTTCCATTTTTTTAGCCTCAGCGAATTGTTGTATTAAACTGAGATAATTACCAGCTACGCTAATTTTTTTTGTAGCGGTTATCTTAGAATTTCCATATTCAGCGGGGCGGACCCTGTTGCTCTTTACACTTTCTCACCAATAAAATAAAGTCGAGCTTCGTCTAGCAAGTTCTGTAAGCGAGCAATATACAAAGCGCAAAGGTCTTCTAGAGGGCTATCTTTAAGTAAAGGATCTTTTAGCTCAGGTAAATCTCCAAAATCAACTGCGGTATTCGGCGTTGATGCGGACGTAATCGGCGGTTAGGTCGCAGGTCAGATAATGATCGGAACAATTGCCGCGGTTCAGGCGAATGGTCAGGTCAAAGGGGCCGGTCAACATCAGTTCGTGCGCGGCCCGTTCCGCGGCTGGGCCAATAGCCTGGCCGTTTCTGACCACCTGGTGGGGGCCGAAGAAGATGTCCACCTGTTCCGGGTCGAACCGGGCCCCGGAGCGGCCCAGAGCTGCCATGATCCGCCCCCAATTAGCGTCGGCGCCGGTGACGGCAGTTTTAACCAGCGGCGAGGTCGCCACGGTAGCCGCGGCTTTGCGAGCCTCAACGGCATTGACCGCGCCATCTACTATGACTCGATAACAACGCTGCGCGCCTTCGCCATCCCGGACAATCTGGACAGCCAGATCGGCCATGACCTGATGGAGCAGGGTGGCAAAATCCTGGCCCGCGGCACTGTCGGGGCGGTCTAAAAGCTGGTTGCGGGCTTGGCCACTGGCCATTACTATGACGGTGTCATTGGTGCTGGTGTCGCCATCGACGCTGATCCGGTTAAAACTCTGGGCTAAGCCGGCCTTGAGGTAGGTTTTTAACAGCGAGGGGCTGATTGCCGCATCAGTGAAAATAAATGCCAGCAGTGTAGCCATCCGGGGATGAATCATCCCGGCTCCTTTGGCAATGCCGGCTACGGTGAGCGGATGATCACCGATATGCCCGTCAATCTGAGCGGTCTTGGCAAAGGTATCAGTGGTCATGATGGCCTGGGCCACCTCCGAAAGACCCTCGGGGTCCAGGCGGGTGACCAGATCGGGCAAGGCTGCCAAAATCTTTCCGGTGGGCAGCTTCTGGCCAATAACCCCGGTCGAAGCCGGTAATACCAATCTGTCCGGGATATTAAGATAGCGAGCGATCCAATGACTAGCTTCCCAGGCAGCTTCCAGGCCTTGGGCCCCGGTACAGGCGTTGGCGTTGCCACTATTGACCAGCAAAGCCTGGGCCCGGCCGGAGCGCAGCCGTTCCCGACTGATTACTACCGGCGCGGCCTTTACCCGATTGGTAGTAAATACCCCGGCCGCGGCTGCCGGTCGGATGGCGGTGATCAGGGCCAGATCGGGTTGTTGCCCCTTTTTGATCCCGGCTGACGCCGCGGCGGCCCGAAAACCTGGAACAATCAGTTTATTTGCGGCCACAGCACTTTTTGTATTTTTTCCCGCTGCCACAGGGACAAGGGTCATTACGCCCTACTTTCTTGCCGGCTCTTTTTACCGGCTGGCGCTCGCCGTTGCCGCCGTGACTGAAAACCAGCGGCTGTTCCCGGCGTTCCTGTTCCACATATTCCTGGGGCTGACGCAACCGGATCTGGAACAGGGCCCTAATGGTATCTTCCTTAATGCGGTGGATCATCTCCACAAACATGCTGTAGCCTTCCCGCTGATATTCCCGGAGCGGATCCACCTGGGCATAACCCCTAAGCCCGATACCATCCCGGAGATGATCCATGGATAACAGATGCTCTTTCCAGTTATTATCCACCATCTGCAGCATAATCATCTGCTGCACTTCTTGGAAAATATCCGGCCCGATCTCTTGCTCCTTAGCTTCATAGGCCTGTTGCACCTGTTCGTGCAGATAATCTTCTAAGTCCTCCTGACTGAGCTGATGGGGATTGCCAGAATTAAGACTGACTTGCAGGCCAAATTGCCGCAAACAGGCATCTTCAATGCCTTTCAGGTCCCATTCTTCCGGTAACGAGGTGTTACTGGTGTATTCGGCCACCATCTCATCCACCAGTTCCATAGCTATTTCCAGGACATCTTCTTTGAGATTTTCTCCCTGTAAGATCTCCCGGCGCTGACCATAAATTACCTCCCGTTGTTTATTCATCACATTGTCATATTCCAGGAGGTGCTTGCGGATGTCGAAGTTATGGCTTTCCACTCGCTTCTGGGCCCGTTCAATGGCATTGGTGACCATTTTGTGTTCGATAGGCTCCCCCTCTTCCATGCCCAGGCGACCCATTAAGCCTTTGACCCGCTCGGAGCCGAAGATACGCAACAGATCATCTTCGAGGGATAGGTAAAACCTGGAAGTGCCGGGATCTCCTTGACGTCCGGAGCGGCCCCGTAATTGATTGTCGATCCGCCGGCTTTCGTGGCGTTCGGTGCCCAGGATATGCAGTCCCCCCGTTTCTACCACCCCCGGACCCAGCACAATGTCGGTGCCGCGGCCCGCCATATTAGTAGCGATGGTGACCGCTGCTGACTGCCCGGCCTGCGCCACGATCTGAGCCTCTTTTTCGTGATGCTTGGCATTCAGCACCTCGTGTTTGATGCCCTCCCGTTTAAGCATGCGGCTCAAGCGCTCCGACTTTTCTACCGAGGTGGTGCCGACCAGCACCGGTTGGCCACGACGGTGACAGTCATTAATTTCCTCCACTATGGCATTAAATTTCTCGGCCTCGGTTTTATAGATGACATCAGGATAGTCAGTCCGAATCATCTTTTTATGCGTGGGGACGACCACCACATCCAGGTTATAGATCTTTTTAAATTCTTCGGCTTCGGTATCCGCGGTCCCGGTCATTCCGGCCAGTTTGCGATACATCCGGAAAAAATTCTGGAAGGTAATGGAGGCCAGGGTCTGATTTTCGCTTTCGATCCGAACCCCTTCTTTGGCCTCCAGGGCCTGGTGCAGGCCATCCGAATAACGCCGCCCGGGCATCAACCGACCGGTGAACTCGTCAACGATGATGACCTGGCCATCCTTGACAATGTAATCGACATCCCGTTTGAACAGGGCATGGGCTTTCAGGGCCTGATTGACATGGTGCAGGATTTCGATGTTCTTGGGATCATAGAGATTGCTGACCCGGATGAGCTTTTCCACGTGGGCTACGCCGTCTTCGGTCAGGTTGACGGTCCGGGATTTTTCATCAATGCTATAATCCTGGCCGGACCTGAGCTTGGGCACCACCCGATCAAGATGGACGTAAAGCTGAGTCGACTCCTCTGCAGGTCCGGAAATAATCAACGGCGTCCGGGCCTCATCAATCAGGATGGAGTCCACTTCATCGACAATGGCGTAGTTGAAACCCCGCTGCACGTAGTCGGCCAGCGAGAACTTCATATTATCCCGCAGATAGTCAAAGCCGAATTCGTTGTTGGTGCCGTAGGTGACATCCGCGGCATAGGCCTGGCGCCGTTCCTGGTCGTCCAGACCGTGGACGATGATCCCGACCCGGAGGCCTAAAAATTGATAAACCTTACCCATCCAGGCGCTGTCCCGCCGGGCCAGATAATCGTTGACGGTAACTACATGCACGCCGTCACCGGTTAAGGCATTGAGATAGACCGGCAATACCGCCACCAGGGTCTTGCCTTCGCCGGTTTTCATTTCGGCAATTTTGCCTTCGTGCAGCACTGCGGCGCCGATGATCTGCACGTCAAAAGGCCGCATGCCCAACACCCGGACTGAGGCTTCCCGGGCTACCGCAAAGGCCTCCGGCAACAACTCTTCGAGACTGGCGCCCTGTTCCAAGCGGGCTTTGAACTCAGCGGTCTTGGCCTGCAACTGGGCATCGGAGAGTTTTTGTAAGCCCGGCTCCAGGCTGTTCACCTGCTCTACCAGCGGGGCCAGGCGACGCAATTCACGGTCATTTTTACTGCCCCAAATCTTTTTAACGAGTGCTCCAAACATAATCCTGGTCGATTGTCTGATCCTAAATTAGGGATTTAGGTTATGATTAAAATTACCTAGTGTCCATCCGGAAACATTAAGTTTTCCCTCTCTCTTGAGGGAGAGGAACAAGGAGAGGGTGCATAAGCTCTGGAAATTAATGGAAATTACCCCTCACCCTCGCCCCGCAAGCGGGGCGAGGGAATTGCAGAGTTTTCAAATGAATACTACCTAATAAACAATAATTTTTTCTGCTTCGGGGTGGCGTTTGCCTAGCCGCCAAAAAATTAAATCCTCCCTCCGGTTAGCAAACTGCTCCTGACCATCATAAAAAAACCCGATAAAGACTCACTTCATCGGGATTCCAGTATATCATCGGCCACGGTCCGGTAAGCCCTAAATCCAGCTCGGTTGATAATTTTCTCTCCAAATATATATTATAATAGCTCTGATCCGGTTGACTGTCAAGCCGGTGCAGCTCCTCTCGCCCCATTAATATTCTAAGAGCATGGCGATTTCGTCGCAATCGGGAAATTTGGGACAGCGCACGCAATCGGCCCAAACAATATGGGGCAGGACATTTTTATCTATGAGTTTGAAGCCGAATCGGGCAAAAAAATCGGGCCGATAGGTGAGGACAAAAACCCGCTCCAAACCCAGGGTCAGGGCCTCCGAGAGGCAAATCTCGACTAATTGACTGCCGATGCCGCGCTGTTGGTAGGGGTCGAGCACGGCCAGCGAGCGGATCTCGCCCAGGTCCTCCCAACTGACGTGTAGGGCGGCGATGCCGCACAAGGGCCCCTGACTGTCTTCCTGATAGACATAGTAATCTCTTACCTGGCTATAGAGTTCGGCCATAGTACGGGGCAAAAGTTCACCCCGGCGGGCAAACATCTGTAAAATACGGCGAATCTCTTTGACGTCGGCCACCCGGGCTTTTCTAATCATCCATTTCCAGTTAGGTTAGAAGTCAATAATTATGGTCAGGATCTTGACATTCACCGGTTTTTTAGACAAGCTTAGCCAAGTTATAAAAAAAGGAGTCAATATTAATGGAGATCCACAAGGATTGTTTTGTCAGGTTAGCATATCGCCTCCGTCTGGAGAGCGGAGAACTTATTAAAGGCACGGAAGCGCAACCAGCCACCATGACCTTTGTTGCTGGCTATAATGAATTACTTCCTAGCTTGGAAGCGCGACTCCTGGGCCTGAAAGAAAATGACTGCCGGGAATTTGTCATCCCGGCCGCCGAAGGCTTCGGCCCTCGTGAAGCCGGGCAAATTCAGACCTGGGACCGAAGCAGTTTTCCGAGCGGAGTAGAGCTCCAACCGGGTCAGAGAGTAACCCCGGCCAACTCCCTGTTACCGGTAGATTATCCCTTCCTGATTACCGAAGTCAAGGGAAATAGCGTGGTCTTGGACATGAATCATCCCTTGGCGGGGCAAGACCTCCATTATTCCGTGCAGATCTTGGAAGTGCGGCCCCCAACCCCGGAAGAATTGACACCGCTAAAGATGTGCCAAACTTGCGAAGAGGGAATCGTGATGGATTAATCCTGATTCAGCACGGTGAGGATTATAAAAAAACATTTTGGGGTAGAGTAGGACTCTGTTCCAGTGAATATTTGGAGGCCGGAACTGCTATTGCGGCGTACTCGTTGTGTCCCCCATTGAGGACAAAATTTTAATAAGCGCTGGCCCGGATTAAGCCAGCGCTTTTCTGCGCAGCTGAAGCTTAAACCTCGGTGACGGTAATCGCCCCGTTGGGACAGACCTCTATACAGCTTTCACAGCCCAGACACTCTTCCTCATTAACCGGAACAGCTTTACCATTTTGAAGCTCGAAAACGCCAGAGGGACAGACGTTAACGCACTCTTCACAACCTTCACATTTTTCCTCGTCAACCTCAACACGCCAAGCCATTGGTGGTTTCACCTCCTTCTTGCTATTCTCATCTTGGTTCTAAATTAAGTCTTGGCAATCGCACCTTCTCCAAGACTGACAAGCTAATAAGCCACAGGTTCCTGATCACCGGGGTGGATCAGATATATTCCTGTGGCCCTTGAAACAACCTATGCCACTGGCAATACTGTCCAGACAAAATACTTTTTTCACAATACTTTTTGGTAAACCTATATAATAGAGCCCCAGTCAATGTCAAGGAAAAAGTTATCTTGCTCGGGTCTCGACCAGTAATGCTTCCGCCTCCCCCGCGGAGGTTAAATGGACAGCTCTTTATAGCAGCGTTCGGGGGGTAATGGAGTCTGGGGAAACCGGGTCTGGTCACGGAATTCACGTGCTCGTTGAACCATCGCCGCGGCCCAGCCGGGAGTGCCCGAGGCATGGATGTGGGTATAGGTGGCCAGAACATTCTTATAACACACACCGTCTCGTTGATCGATAATGCCTTGACCACGTTGCAGCCGGAAGATCAAATCCTGGGGCTTGATTGAAGAATTGATCACTTTGGAATAATGGAACTCATGACCTTTTAATTGTGTGCCCACCGGAAAGAAGGGATTTGGTCCTTCTACTTCCACCACGGTATACCCGTGTCCTTGGGGTCGTTTGCCTAATTTAAAGGTTAAAGGCAAGACTCCGGTCATGGGATAAGTTTGCCCGTTTAAGACCAGGCTTTCCCCTAAGTAGATCAAACCGCCGCATTCGGCATAAACCGGTAAGCCAACCTCAGCCGCTTGCCAGACCGAGCGTCGGAAGCTTTGGTTGTGGGCCAGGGCAGCCGCATGGGTCTCCGGGAAACCCCCGCCGATGTATAGGGCATCTACCGGTGGCAGCAGACTGTCCTGCAAGGCATTGATTTCTACGACCCGGGCGCCGAGCCGGGTTAAAGCTTCCAGGTTCTCGGGATAATAGAATTGGAAGGCGGAATCTCGGATGATGCCGATCACCACCGGGTGGTCCGGTGTCTGGGACTCATGGACTTTGGGCAACTTAATGGCGGGCAGGGCATTAGCTTGCCCGGCCAATTCCCAGAGTTGATCTAGATTTAGATATTTCTGGGCTAAATCTAGGGCGGTAGCCACCGCCCGGGCCGCGGCCTGGTGCTCCTGAGGGGGCACCAGGCCCATATGACGTTCGGGGAACACGGCACACTTAAACCGGGGTATGGCTCCCAGCACTGGCAGTCCACAATACCGCTCAATCGCGGCCCGCAACAACTGCTCGTGCCGCGGCCGGGCGATCTGGTTAAGAACCACCCCCTGGAGCGCCACCTGGGCGTCAAAAGCTTGGCAACCTAAAACCATGGCCGCGGCGGTGCGGGTGGTCATTGTACAATCAACCACCAGCACCACTGGGGCATGGAGTAATTTGGCTAGCTCGGCTGTGCTGGAAGTGCCCTCAACATCGAGGCCGTCATATAGACCACGGTTGCCTTCGATCAAAACCCCATCTGCTTGGGCGGCATGATAAGCTACCGAAGCCAACATCTGGTCCCGATCCATCAGAAACGGGTCCAGATTATAGCAGGGCCGGCCAGCGGCCAGACTATGCCACGCCGGATCGATATAATCCGGCCCCTTTTTAAAGGGTACGACCTTTAGTCCCTGTTGGCGCCACGCAGCCAGTAGGCCCAGGGTCAGGGTAGTTTTACCCGACCCGCCCCGCAGGGCTGATAGTACCAACCGGGGACAGGGTCGAAGCATTAGATATGTTTGGCCGCCCCTTCTTCATGGGGCAATTCGATGAAGCTGCCGCCGAAATAGGTATAAACACAACGGCCGCTATCGATCAGCTCTTTGATGGCAAATTTGACGTCGTTTTTACTCACCGCATCGCCATATTTCTTGATCATCAGCTTGGTGAGATCGCCCGCCTTTAGTTGTTTCTTGCCCTGAACCTTGGCCACTTCCTGGTAGATACTCTCTACCAATTCTTCCTTGGAGACTGAATCAGCCATTATTACACCTTATTTAAAATTTAAAATGCATCGAGGTATTATAAGTGTCATAGGCCCACTTATAATCATCAATGTGTTGGAAGGTAAACGGAATGTCACAAATTTCAAAGAAACGACTCCAGCCGATGCGAGTAATCCACTCGCCTAGCCGTTCCCATTTATTGGCGCCATTAACATAAGCCAGCAAGATTTTCCGGATGGCTTGGCACACTTCAGGCCAGCGAGGTGGATTGTTGGGCAGATAAGGTACCCCTAAACGGGAGAACATCGGCGGATGTTTGGCGTTGGAGACCTTGCCGCCAATCAACAGGGCCACACCACCTTTGTCCGGATCAAATAACGGCATAGCCGGGCACATGGTGTAGCAGTTGCCACAGTACATGCAACGCTCTTCGTTGACCACCACACTCTTGATGCTTTTGTCCGGATGCGGCCGGATGGCCCCGGTCGGACAGGCGGCAATGGTGGTGGGAATTTCACAGACATGTCTCAATTTATCATGGAAGATTTTCGGGGGGGTCCGATGGATGCCCAAAATGGCGATGTCGGAGCAATGCACCGCGCCGCACATATTGAGGCAGCAGGCTAAGGAGATGCGCACCTGGGCCGGTAATCTATGTTCCCCGAAGTATTCAAATAAATCATCCATCACCGACTTGACGATCCCCGAGGCGTCAATGGCCGGGGTGTGACAGTGAATCCAGCCCTGGGTATGAACGATACTGGTCACCGCGTGACCGGTACCGCCTACCGGCCAGCCCTGGGCTTTGATCGCCGCAATCAAGGGTTCGACATTTTCTTTTTTAGGGGTCAAAAATTCGATATTGTTACGGCTGGTCCAGCGGACATGCCCATCACAGAATTTGTCGGCAATATCGCAGACCTCCCGGACGTAATCCGTGGTCAGCAAACGACCGGCCCCACACCGGACGGTATACAGTTCATCCCCGCTCTCGGAAACATGCTTTAATACCCCAGGTCGAGGAATTTCATGATATTTCCATTTACCATAATTTGCCTTAATCACCGGGGGCAAGAACTGCTCATAATGTGGGGGTCCAATATCAGTTATTCTATCTTCTGCCATGCTGCAAACCTCCTACCAATATTTAGGAATATCAATCAATTATGTAGTTAGCACGTCAGGTCTTAACCGGTGCTGATTAAAGACTTACAACTTGATATAAGTTTTACCCTCAGCTTCAGCCTCAAAATCTTCAGGATGCCAGAAGAAGAAGGGGTTGCAGCGCGGGGTTTTAATGGATTGGGGTACGGGATCTAGGCCGACGGCCAGACAGAACTCGCGCATACCCAAGCGCAGGATCAACTCTCCAACCCGCTCCCGGTTCTTGCCGTTTTCCGTCCACCACTCCATGATATTGGCACCCAGTTCTTTTAACTCGTCGAACGGCTTTTCCATTCTCATAAAGGGGACAATCACCCAACTCATCTGGGCCCCTTCCAGAATCGGGGCATGGGAGCCTAACAGGATGGTAGCTCCCTTATCGGTGCCGGGTCGCAGGGCCTGAGGCATCAGGTTAATACAATGCATACAATGATTGCATTCCCGGTTATTGATCTTCAAAGTACTGCCATCCCAGCTCATGCATTGGGTGGGGCACAGGTCCACGACATCCTTTTGGATATCCAGTTTGTCAACGTGGGCGCCACCGCCTTTGGGTTTCAGTTCCCCGCCGGCGTAGGCCTTAACGGCCGCCTGGTCAATGCGGATATCGTCTTTCCAGACGCCGATCACCGAACAATCGGCCCGGGCTACCGCGGCCACGCAATCATTGGGACAGCCCGAGAACTTAAACTTGAATTTGTAAGGGAAACCAGGCCGGTGCAGCTCGAACTGGAATTCCTGGGTGATGTCATAGCAGGCTTCCATGGTGTCATAGCAGGACCACTCACACCGGGACAGGCCACAGCAACAACTGGGACTGCGCATGGCCGACCCCGAACCACCGATGTCGAAACCATTGCGTGCCAAGGCTTGAAAGCACGGTTCCAAATTATCGGTAGTGGTGCCCAGGAAGATAATGTCTCCCGTGGAACCATGCATATTCATAACCCCGCTGCCGTACTGATCCCAAATGTCGCACAGCATGCGCAGGGCTGCCGTAGTATAAAACCATCCCGAGGGCTGGTTAATACGCATGGTGTGGAAATGCTCTAACCCCGGGAAATCATCCGGTAGGTCGGAGTAACGGCCAATAATGCCGGAACCATAACCCAGGACGCCGACGATGCCTCCATGCTTCCAGTGAGTGATCTTCTCTTCATAAGAGCGTTCCAACTGTCCTAACAGGTCCTTAATCTGAGGCTTTTTGGCGGCCATGCGCTTCAAATCAGCAACGAAGCTGGGCCAAGGCCCCGTTTCCAGTTGATCCAACAATGGAGTATCTGACATAAAAACCTACCTCCCTTTCTGCGGTTTATGAATAACCAATTTATCCTTTTTTTCACAAATATGTGTGCATTATATCACTCTTGAAGAAGGATTTGTCAACAAAAAAAAACATACAGGTTCCAATAAGATCTAAAGGCGCTCAGAATCGCCCAACAAGGTGACCGAGCCCAGGGCCTCCAGATCGGGCTGACAAACCGCGGCCGGTCCTAATACCAGGATCACTAACTCTTCAGGGTGGAGATGCTGGGCGGCGGCGGCCCGGCAGTGCTCCAGTTGGACGGCTTGGATATTCTCAACATAGTTTTTAAGGTAATCAAGGTCTAAGGAGTGTAAATCAATCTGTATGAGTTGTTGGGCAATCCCGCCGGTAGTTTCTAATCCCAGGGGAAAGTGGCCGATATAAAAATTTTGGGCATCCTCTAATTCCTGAGCGCTAATGCCGCCCTGTTTGATCTCAGCCAACACTGTTTTCGTCTCCCGGATTAGCGCGGCAGTATGTGGAGCCGGGGTAAACGTGGAAATGACAAACGGCCCGGGGGCCCGGCGAAAGTGAAAATGGCTATTAATGCCATAGGTCAGACCCAGATCCGAGCGGATCCGGGTCATCAGCCGGGAAGAAAAGCCGCCCCCACCCAGGATATAATTGGCCAGCCGCAGGGCAAAATAATCGGGGTGTTGGCGCCGCAACCCCAGGTGCCCCAGGCGAATTTCGCTCTGGGTCAGGGCCGGACGGTCCAAAAGATAAATCCCCGGCTGTCCCAAGGTTTGAGGGGGGTCTTGGTACGGGGGTGTCGGAGACGCACCTCCCGACCAGGCTGACCAGCAGCGGGCTGCTTCCTGGACCACGGTGGCTTCGGAGACCATACCGACTACCACCAAGCTGCTGGCCCGGGGATGGAACTGATGGTGGTAAAATGATTTCAGATCCTCTAAGCTCAGAGTGGAGATCGACTGTAAATCGCCTGTCAGGGGGTGGCCGTAAGGGCTATCGCCGAAAAACAGGCGGTAATAACAGCGATTGGCGATCTCCCGCGGATTATCCTGAAGATGTACTAAATCTGCTTGCCGTCGCCCCTTGAGGTAGGCAAAGTCTTGTTCGGGAAACTCGGGAGATTGCACTATCTCGGCCAACAGGGCCATTAATTCGGCAAAATCTTCCGCTAGACCTTCCAGGTTGACGACTGTGTAATCCCAATGGCCCTGGGCGTCGAGCCTGGCCCCGCGGCTTTCCACGTCCATGGCCAGACGTAGTTGATCACGGGCCTTGGTCCCCAGAGTCAGACCTTCAGCGGTGCAATCCGCGGTCCCCCCCTTACCCGGCGGATCGGCTTCCGCGCCCCGTTTGGCCATGAAGCAGATACTCACCCAGGGGGCCCGGTCATATTCCACTCCCAGCACGGTCATCTCATTATTCAAGGTATTTTTATAGATCGCGGGCAAATAATCAGCGCGGGCAGATTCAGTCATGGTAAGTAAATTCTCCTTATAACTAATGACTACGGTAGTTCAAAGTTCAAAGTTGCAAGTTATGAAATAATTTTTTATCCTCGAAGTTCGACCTGTGAACTTTTACAATGTTTGGTATCAATCTACCGGTCCCAGGGCGGTGCTTTCGGCCTCGGAAACCGGTTGCACAATCACCACCGTGCGGTTGTCCTCAGTAAGATAGCGGCGGGCCGCGGACTGAATATCTGCCAAGGTGACCTGATCGTACAGGTCGGGAATCCGGTTAATCAGATCAGCCTCTCCAGTCTTTAAGTGCATCATCCCGGACAGGAGTCCGCGATAAAAATTATTGGCCAGGACCTTGACATACTGCGCCCGCATGATCTTTTTGACCCGATTAAGTTCTTCCAGACTTACTCCCTGCTCCTGAATCTGGGCGATCTCCTGCCAGACCTCGGCCTCAAGGGCCGATAAAGGGTAACCGGGGGCGGCCAGGCCGATGATTATTAGCAGCCCGGGGTCCTGATAGGCAAAGG
>Ga0164318_10000169_pt1 | contig 41589 bp, 45 predicted proteins | sample GuaBasSedimGuay9_FD_113734 | JGI IMG/M metagenome (GOLD analysis project Ga0164318, IMG submission 113734) | Subseafloor sediment microbial communities from Guaymas Basin, Gulf of California, Mexico - Guay9, Core 4571-4, 0-3 cm | ecosystem: Environmental > Aquatic > Marine > Hydrothermal vents... | reverse complement strand
GGAACATTCAGGCCAGAAAGAATAATACAAATAGCAAAATACAGACAACAAAACCCAGAACAAACACTAGAAAACATAATATACGCAAGAGCATACAACAGCGACCACCAAATGCTACTAGTTCGTGAAGCTTTTAGAATTATAAAAGAGGAAAATATAAGGCTGCTTATAGTTGACAGTTTTATAGGTCATTTCCGTTCAGAATATCTAGGCAGAGAAAACCTAGCTACTAGACAACAAAAGCTTAATACACATATACATGACCTTTATCGCTTAGCATTTTCCGCTAACATAGCCGTCATCATAACAAATCAGGTTATGTCATCTCCAAATGTTTTTTTTGGAAATCCTCAAAGACCCACAGGCGGAAACATTGTAGCTCATGCAAGTACTTACCGTTTATGGATTAGAAAAGGTAGAGAAGGAAAAAGAATAATAAAAATCTTAGACAGCCCATATCATCCACAAAGTGAAATAGCTGTAGTTATCCGAGAAGAAGGAATAACCGATATTTGATCATGCTCTAGGCCAATAACACCTAACGTCAAAATCCATATGACCCCTCTGTTCTGCAAGACTCAGTATTTCTCCATTCATAACCTTTAATATCTTAGGATACATGATTTCTATCGATAAATCTTTTAATTTCTTACCTCTATCAAAGATCTCTTCTGTAGGTATATAAATATCGATAATATCTGGCATCTTCTCAAAAGTTTCTTTGTTCGTTGTAACCTTAAGAACTGGTCCTGCTACAGACCCTACCGGAGTTCCCATACCTGTAGTGAAGATAACTAAATGTGCTCCACCTGCAATCATCCCACTTATTGAGAATATATCCATGCCTGGACTATCCATAAGATACAATCCTCCATTTCTAGGGATTTTTTGACTAAAATAGAGGACATCCTTTATAGGGATAGAGGGGTCATGTCCTATCTTTAACATTGTTCCCACAGATTTTTCTGTTAATGTAGAAATTCCACTTCTAATATTACCTGGTGTGGGGTCTGATTCACCTAAATATTCTTGAAGTGCTTCTTTAAGAACGACCGCAGTTTCTAGAAGTCTTTTAACCTTATTATAAACATGTTTCCTTTTGTTTCTGTCTATCTTTCTGAAAACTAGTTCCTCGGCTCCAAGCATTTCTATCGTTTGTGAAAATACTACAGTACCACCCTTATGAATGAAATGATCTACAACATATCCAAGGGCACTATTAGTGAATAATCCAGACGTTGGATCTGAAGCTCCATTACCTATACCCATTACAAAATGCTCAAGACCTGTTTCTTCTCTTTCCATAGTTTTGGCATCCTCTATCATTCTTTCTACAAATTTTTTACCAAGATCAATAGCCTGTTCTAAAGAACTCTTATATTTCTTGAACATTACTCTTTCCTGAACGTTTATCCAATAAACCTTCACACCTCTCTTAAGTAGCCTGTCATAAAGCTTAAATTCAGAAAGATTTAGTTTCTTATTTTCACCTTCTATTAGAGGTCTCTTACAGAATTGTCCACAGCCAAGACTGATAAGTAATACACCGTATATGTTTGGATGTGACGCTAATCCAAGTAGAGTATTAAACGCTATTTCTTCATCAAACCCTATATGTGTACATCCACCACTATGCCTAGCTAATACAACTCTATTCTCCTTATTTTCTCCCCATCTAACATCTTTAAATTCATCCCATATAATTTCAGCAATCCTATTTACGCAAGCTGTTGTCGGCAATATTAAAACATGATTTCTTATTCCGTATACCTTCCTACCTTTTCTTCTATAAGCATATATAGCTTCTTCCATAATAATCACATCCTTGAAAAATCTATGAGACCTAGTCTTAGGAAACGATAAAAGTCTCTAACCATTCTCCTATATTTTTCATTCCATCCCAGTCTTCTAGTTATATCAACCATGTTTCCTAGCCTTATACTTGTGGACCCGCCAATATTGATAGCTGCTACGCCTATTCGAGATCTACCTTTAAAATCTTTGATTAATGGATGAATGGGCATAAAATTTTTTCTTATCTTGATTATCTCTCCTCTTTTTATATCTGTTAAAGCATCACCTAAAATAAAACCTTTAGTTATTAAACTATAGAAATCTAAGTCTGGATCAAGTATGATATTTGTAAAATGTACAACAACACCCTTATCGATATCTATGACACTTTTTCCGATCGGAAAACCAAATTTTATGATATCTTCATCTTCATAGATTTTATTTAATGAGACCTTATACCATTTAGGAATATCTGTTTTTAGTTTAACTTTGCCTATAATACCCTTTCCTTCTTCAAATATCGGATATTCTTCATTCTTCCTGAGATAATCTAGAGCTGTGCCTACATTATCACTAGAGTCAACCTTATAGATTAACCTCCTCATTCTTGACTAAACCCAATTTATACAGAAAATAAAATAATTAATAATATTTAGCTATAGAGATAACATAAATTAAGCTACAGGAATAAGTTCAAATAAAGCTCCAGCTATCTGCATGTCATAGATATTATTTCCAATAATAACCTTAGTCTTTCCACCATATACTTCTATATACCTTTTAATTTCCATGATTTTTAGCGCCTCTAATTTACTAAACTTCTCAAATATCTCAAGATTCTCGAAATACAACATAATCTCTACGCCAGACATACCATAGGATATAACCTCAACGAATAGATCCCGTATATCATACCAGTATCTTGTCAATAGATCTATATCGTCGTCATAAATACTACCAAGCATCGAAGATAACTCGCCATCAAGATTATATATGGGTGTAAAGGATATCACAAGAACTTTTCTCACGTTATCCTACCCCTTTATTTCTTTTACAATTGTATAAAGCCGCGGAATTTTTAGAGACGCTGAAACTCATATAGATCGTTATTATTTTTATTATAGCTTATAAAAATGTAATGTTTCATAATTTAATTTTAAAATATTTTCGAAATATTTTATTCAACAGTATTAGCTAAATGGTGTTTTCGATGCATATCCAGAAAACTCTACCATATTTCTTACTCTTTTTATTTATGATTACTAATATTGCCTCAACAACTAGTCTACCATCATTAATAGTTTTAGAACCTAAAGTCAGCTTTATAGATAATAAAACTCTCTCTTTTAACTTAACCCTAATATACTCCTCTGATATTCCTACTAATGTCTCTATAGCAATTATACTATATACTTATGATATGAAGATGATACAAACATATAGAACACGTTTTAATATATCCTCTAAAATGATGTATTTTTTTTCTAGCTCTATTCCGCTCAACGAATCTCTTCCACCAGATATCTATCATATAAACTTCACATTAACCTCAAAAATAGAAAACAAATCCCTTCTCCTTACTGTCTTTCTCCCACCAACACTAAACGATTATAAACTACTACTACAAAAAATAACATCTCTAAGAATGTCCATCGATACCAACAATAAATCAATGTTTTTAATATATTCTACAAATCTACAGCCTGCCGTAACTAAAACTCTTAAAGCATATAGAGCATCTCTAAGAGCATTCTTGAACAAAGATATTGAAAACGCAACACTTCTATTCCATAAAACTAAAATAATGTATCAAAATCTACAAGAACAGTATCTAAAAAATATTAGTAAGACTCCCTTTAATTACGCATACCTAAAAAACCTAGATGAATACTTATTCCTTGATCCTAAAGTTATATTCACGTTTTGGAGCAGAATATTAATAACTACAATCTTTATTCCAATCCTTATATTTGTCTTTCTTCCCCTCTATGCTACAAAAATCGATATATGGCTCGATAATTTAGCTGATACCTTTGAGAAAATAGGTAGTAATGTAAAGCTCTATAGATCTATTATAAGTGACAGAATAAGCTATCTTCTCACTGTTTCAAAATCCTCTATAATACCTTCTTATAGATTCAACCTACTTTTGATAAGTGCTGCATTTATATCAACTATAGGTCTTCTAACAAATAATATAATAACTATTATAGGATCCATGCTTGTATCACCTATACTAAGTATAGCTGTAGGAACATCAATAGGATTGGCTTTAAGAGATGAAAAAATAGATGATATAACAGGCTCATATATATTCTGGAAAGGAATTAAAAGTGAAATATACACAGTACTATTAACCATAGCAACATCGTTTCTAGCCACAACATTGATATCCATGGTTTATCCCATAGTACCAACCCAACAAATACTAATAGGGTCGCGGCCTAACTTAAGTGACCTAGGAATAGCTATAGGGGCCGGCTTTGCTGGTTCTCTAGCATTTCTTGGTTCTAAGAAAGAAACCTCAGTAATTATTGGGGCCGCAATGGCCTTAGCGTATATTCCGCCAGCATCAGTTATTGGAATAAGTCTGGTAATGCAACGTATAGATATAACCCTAGGATCATTATCATTGCTTATTGTTAACATTATAGCATTAACTTTTTCTGTATATCTAACTGCCCGATTATATGTTCTTGAACCTTTATTAGCGGATTTCCTAAAAATAATCTTTCTAAATTTTAAAGAAAGTATACTAAACTTCGAGCCCAGACAGTTTCTTGATACTCTAGCCTCCTTCTTAGTTTCATGGATAAACATTATACTAAATATATCACCTTTACATCGACAAGAGATGGAACATAGTCTGAGACCATATATAAAATATATCTCAACATCTCTTCTAAAGTATATATTTATGCCAATATCCTTTGTTTTTATAACCGTCTTTATTCTTACAACCGATGTTCTCTACCCTGTAACCTATATGTTCAGAACTTTCGACATGTTTCTCTCAGGTATAGTTAATAAGGAAATATTTTTAGAGAAATATGGTAGCTTGTTCTTATACATTCTTATATTTCTATTTGTACTCTGGCTAATTTATTCTTATAGGATAACCATGAAAAACACCAATTTAAAACATTCATTAATATATATTTTATATAGTATCTTTATTTGGTCCCTAATCGAATATCTCTTTGAATTATATTTGTTTAATAGAGCTCATACATTACTATTTCTGATATTTTTCCTATATATAACCATAATACTCTACTGGCATCGTATACATAATAAGGCTAGAGCAATAGCTGTTGGTTTTGCTTTATTCTCTCTGTTATTCATAATATTCCAAAGCGCATACGTGTATCAATCAATCGTATATTCACAAACCCTAGCGAACGTATCAGACACTGCGAAATATGTAGTTGCAACTCATCTAAATATGAGGCCATCAGATATAGTTGTTAAAAGCAGTGTTATTAGTGGTAAGCCTATTCTTACAATCGGTATTAAAACGTCCATGGGAAGAATAGATGAGTTTAAACTGAGTAAAGAAGATATCAATATAATATCACAAAGTATTAGAGAACTAACTAGTTGGGAAGATTTAGCCATAGAATACTATTATATTTTAACACCCTAATGAAAAACTAAAGTAAGTTTTTTACTTATTTATAAAAAAATATACACAATGAACCCGTCTTTAAAAGGTTATAGTTTAGAAGAAATAGCAGAAAACTTTCTTGTTTCAAGAGGATATGAGATATTAGAAAGAAGAAAAACCGTGGTAAAAAACAATACTCCAATAGCAGAAATTGATATAGTAGCCAAAAAAGATAATGAATTATATGCAATCGAGGTTAAATCAGGTAGAATCTCTATAACTGATATTAGACAGACCTATACCAATGCAGTTTTGGTAAATGCTAAACCTCTGATTATCGGAAGGGGATTTTCTGATAAAGCATCGGAGGAAACAGCCAAAATACTAAACGTAGAAGTATTGATTCTCGACGAATATCTTTCTTTTATTTCTCTTGAAGAATTATCAGCGTCTGTAGACCAATCGTTCATAAACATTTTATCAAATATATTTTCTTTCGACATAACTAGAGTAAACAGCAAAGATCTAGAAGTAATAAAGGTATTGGCAATGTCTAAAAATTTTAGTGATGCCGCTGAAAAACTAAATATGAGTAAAAGAGAATTAAGTAATATTATTAAAGACTTCAGGAATAGAAGAGTCTTAACATATACACGTACATTTAATACTATTCGTCTTCAAGCTAATATTATATATAATATGTTGAGTCTTTACAGGTTGCTTAAAAATAATCTAGGCTAATACGATAAAAGTGGAGAATATGAGGACTGATCTTAGCGGTTTAACAAGATCCTACAAGTTTATTTTTTCCTTCCCTTCTCTTAAAACTATTATATTTGAAACCTTAATATTTTCTTTTCTTTGGTTTATACTTATACTCTCTTTTCCAAATATTTTGGAATATAACATTTTGATTCTATGTATAGTATCTTTTTCCTTATTTAGTTTAACATTATTTACTTTCGACAATAAGATCTTCACTTTTAGAAGATCAATAGCATTATTCCCATTTTTTGTCATATGGGGAATTATCTATGACTTTTTAAACCCCTTTTCTGTAGTAGTCATAATTCCACCATTGCTAACCTTATTTACATCATCTTTCTTTCTTTCAAATAAGAAACATCTTAAAATAATATTCTTCTCCTATATTCTTTTTATCTCCTCAACTATAATATCTGAGATATATATCATTATAGCTATCTATCTGTACATACTGTTACTTTTAATAGTATACTTAAGGATCGATAAAAGAATCTATAAATCACTTAAAATTAGCGGTACTCAACTGTTTTATTCCTTTATAGAGTATATATTGTCGGGAAATAAAGGGATTCTTGAAGAATCGCTCTTATCTATTGGAAAAAAAAGAGAGTTACCGATCTACAAGATCTCTTTCTTTAATAATAATGGTCTTCTTGGAAATATTGTTTTATCATATATTCATCCAGGACCTTTTAGGGATCTAGGTAGTTCTACTCTACCATATAAAATTATTCAGCTTAGCTTAAAGAAAAATATACCCATTCTATATCTTAAAGGTGCATGTACACATTCAGAAAACCTGATAAAAAGCGATATATTAGACGATATATCAAATAGAGTAATCAGCAAGTATGATGATACAATCATTATATTAGAGAACGTTCTACGTAAGAATGTAGATGATATATCAGCTTTACATTTCATCTTTGATAAAATTTTTCTATCATTTATATCAAGGTTAGAAAGAGGTATGGAGGATATACCATATGAAGTAAAAAAACATATATCCACGTCTCTTTCAAAGGAAGTATTGATCGTGGATTCCCATAACAGATTAGCAGGAGATAAGTCTTTTGATACACCATCCATTGGAACTATACTAGCAGATAGAATACAGAGAGCATTCAATATTTCTTTAAATATATCTAGATATGATGTTTGGGTTGGATTCTCACATATTAAGATTGAAGGAAATCAATATGAAATCGGGCCTGGCGGTATCATGTTTTTGACAATTCGATTAAATAACAAGAATTATTTCATCGTAAGCTTTGATGGGAATAATATGATTGACAATACTAGAGACTACCTTTATGAAAAAATAATCCAGTATGGTTTTATTGATGGCGAAATAACAACAACAGATACTCATATCTATTCAGGTCTGATTCCTGGAGTAGAATATAATGCTATAGGAGAAACTTTGTCAAAAGAATATTTGTATAAAATAGTTAAATCCTTGGCAGAAAACTCAATTAGAAACATTAAAAAAGTTACATCTATTACTCTTACAAAAATTCCAGTCTCTTCTTACTATATGGATAAGGAAAAATTAACTGTTTTATCTGAATTAACACGAAAAAATGTCCGGGATGGTTTGTTCTTGATAGGTATACTATTTCTTATTTATCTTATTACTCTCTAATAATTCTTTGATCTCTTCCCATTTATCATCAACCAATCTCTGTATTCTATCTATATCTTCATCATTAAGATGTCTAAACCGTCCCTGAAGCTTTAGGTATTCCACAATCGGTTTACGTTTTCTTTTTTCCAACAAGTTCCTACTAGGCCCTGTAAGCCTAAAATCACCATATTCTTGTTCATATAGTATCCACATCCCTGTCAACACTGCCATCCTTGCTATCTCGACTGTTAAACTTGAATCATATCTCCATCCCGGTGGACAAGGCGACAGAGCATGAAAATATTTAAATCCTCTGATCTCTTTAGCCTTTTTAACCTTACTATATATATCATTAGGAAAAGCAGGATTTAACGTAGCTATATATGGAATATTGTGAGCTCTCATAATCATCGGAAGATCTTTTTTAACATTCTTATTACCCGTAGGAGTAGTTGTTGTCCAAGCACCATACGGTGTTGCTCCTGATCTTTGGATACCCGTGTTCATATATGCCTCATTATCATAGCAGATATATACCATGTTATGATTTCTCTCAGCCGCACCACTAAGAGCCTGTAATCCTATATCAACGGTACCACCATCTCCCGCCCAAACAACAACGTTTACATCCCTCATACCTATCTGTTCCACTGCCTCAACTATTCCAGATGCTGCAGCCGCACTGGCTGCAAATGCTATATGTAATACAGGAACACCAAAAGCAGTCTTAGGATAGGGTCCAGCTATTACAGAAGTACAACATGCAGGTATAACTAATATAGTCCTATGTCCTAGAGCTTTCAATACATATCTAAGTATAAGTGTTGCACCACAACCTGGACACGCAGCATTTCCCTTCAATATGTATTCCTGATATGGAAAAGTCTTAAATATTCCTGACATTAAGGAGCACCTCCAATATATTTTTCCTTTAAACCAATCCATTTACGTGAAAACTTTACACCCTTCCTAGCCATCTTATCCATATCCTCGAAAATTTCTAGGAAATCTTTAACCCTTAGATCTCTACCACCTAATCCACCAATATATTCAGCAACCGGTACATCAACACCATATTCCTTTAAAGCGGACTTAATGTCAGTAGCGAGTACCCCACTATATCCCATAGAGACATCTCTATCAAAGACACCTATCATTTTCACTCTTTCAGATTTCTTAGCTATTTCCTCCGCTGGAAATGGTCTTATAACCCTTAATCTACATACTCCAACCTTTAATCCCTTTTCCCTCAGCAATCTCGCTGCCTCAATAGCATCTCCCGAAGCCGCTCCCATCATAAACAATATAATGTCGGCATCATCACACATATTATCTTCTAGCAATCCACCATAAGCTCTCCCACTAATCTCACTATACTCTTCATAAATGTTTGAAATTATATCCAAAGCTTCCCTTTGAGTTTTCCATATATCATATCTAAACTCCATATAATCATCAGGATAAGTTAAATTACCTAAAGAAAACGGATCATCAAAATTAAGCATATGCCCACCAATTTTTTTCTTAGGTAAAAATCTATCAACATGCTCCTGTGATAAAATTTCTAAAGGTTCTACTGTATGTGACACCACAAATGCATCCCATCCCACAGCAACTGGCAAACTTGTTTCCTCAGCTATCTTAAACGCCTGAACAGTTAAATCAAAAACCTCCTGTACATCTTGTGCAAACATAATTATCCATCCCGAATCCCTTAATGTGAGTATATCATTATGATCTGTCCATATAGACCAAGGAGGAGCTATCGCACGTGTTATTATCCCCATTACTATAGGTAATCTAGCTCCTGCAGCCCACCAACAAACCTCATACATGTATAATAATCCCTGTGAAGATGTAGCAGTATATACTCTTGCACCAACTGATGCAGCACCCAAAACTGCAGACATAGCACTATGCTCAGATTCAACTCTTATAAACCGAGCATTCAATTCACCATTCTCCACAAATTCCGACAACTTTTCGATTACTGATGTTTGTGGTGTTATTGGATATGCAGATATAACATCGGGTCTAGACAACTTTACTGCATATGCCGCAGCATGATTGCCTGATAAAATTGTTTTTTTGCTCATTCTTCTCTCACCATTTCTATTGCTTTTACAGGACATACGTTTGAACAAATACCACATCCTTTACAGTAATCATAATCTATACGAACCATATCATCTATTATATTAATACAACCTTCTGGACAATACATCCAACATAGATAACAATTAATACATTTATCATAGTTTACTACTGGTTTAACACTTCTCCATATTCCTGTTTTTCCTACAGAACCTATAGTTGGCCTAGCTATAGGTGCATAAACCCTAACCATTATTTCACCCATATTTTATTACTCTTCTCCAACCTTCTTCAACTGCCTTAATATTCTCATCAACCATTTGTTTTATTTCAGTCCTAACAGCTTTTTTAACACTTTCCAAGGAGACAATATTAGAAACTTTTGATACCGCGCCAAGCATAGGCATGTTTACTAAAGGTATACCAGCTATCCTTAAATTCAGATCCATAGCTATGCCGGTAGCATCGAGGTAAAATATGTTATATTTATTTGAAATCTTTGGTTTCTCCTTAGTATTTATAATAACACTCCCATCCTTCTTTAATCCACTAAATATATTGACTATATTCAACAATGATTTATCGACTACGACTACCATATCCGGATTATACACCATGCTTTTAATCCTTATCTTCCTTTTAGAGATTCTGTTAAACGCCATAACTGGAGCTCCTCTTCGTTCTGCTCCAAAGAATGGTTGAGCCACACCAAATTTATTCTCTATTAAAGCTGCCAATGCTATTATTTTAGCTGCTGTCACTACTCCTTGACCGCCTCTACCATGCCATCTTATCTCAAAAATATCATAAGCTGTCATAATACTCAATTATAAATATTCAGATTCAAACTATAATGATTTTTTAGTAAAAAAATTACACATATCTAACCATATTTTCTTCCTTAGCTACTTAACATTTTTATAAAAATAATCGCTTTCTATATCGAAACTCTTATTTTTAGATAACCAAGATAAAGGTGGAAATGGTGTTATAATATGAAATATCCTCAGATAGTGGTGGAACCTCCCGGACCTAAAGCCAAAGAGATAATTGAAAAAGATAATAGATACATCATGCAAAGTTTTTCAAGATGGTTTCCATTGGTGGTATCTAAAGCCTATGATTTTATAGTTGAGGATGTAGACGGAAATAAATTTATCGACTTTAACTCTGGAATCGCCGTTATGAATGTTGGGCATCGTCATCCACGTGTCATAGAAGCTATAAAATCCCAGCTAGAGAAATTCACACATTATAGCATTACTGATTTCTTATATGAGGAACCGGTAAAACTGGCTAGTAATTTATTTAGAATCACTCCCGGAAGCTTTGAAAAAAAGGTTTATTATAGCAATAGCGGAGCTGAAGCAAATGAGGCTGCATTAAAAATTGCTAGAGGTCATTTTCAGGGTAAGCGTCCATATATAATTGCTTTTACTGGATGTTTTCATGGAAGAACATATGGTGCAATGAGTGTTACAGCAAGCAAACCTATTCAAAGAAAAAACTTTTATCCTCTTGTTCCTGGAATAATTCATGTACCTTTTCCTTACTGTTATAGATGCCCATATAGACAAAAATTGGAATCATGTAACTACTGGTGCGTAGACTTTATAGAAGATTGGATATTTGAGAAATTTATTTCTCCTGATGAAGTCGCAGCTTTTATTTTTGAACCAATAATCGGTGAAGGTGGATATATAATACCACCTAAGAATTTCTTTCCTAGACTAAGAAAATTAGCGGATAAATATGGTATTTTATTAATTGCAGACGAAGTCCAATCTGGCATGGGTCGTACAGGTAAATGGTTCGCGATGGAACATTGGAATACTATTCCTGATATAATTACAGTTGCTAAAGCAATCGCATCTGGTTTACCTCTTGGTGCAACGATAGGCAGAGCTGACATAATGGATTTACCTCCCGGCTCTCATGCATCTACATTTGGTGGTAATCCAGTAAGCTGCGCAGCTGCAAACGCGGTTATTAGCATTATTGAGGAAGAAAATCTTTTAGAAAATACTCGGAGACAAGGGGAATATATCTTTAAGAGACTGAATGAGATGAAAGAAGAAATAGATGTCATAGGCGATATTAGAGGCTTAGGCCTTATGGCAGGTATAGAACTCGTGAAAAGTAAGGATGAGCCTTTACCTAACAGAGAATTATTAAAGAAAGTTTTAATATCTGCCTTTAAGAAAGGATTATTAGTTATTGGAGCAGGCAAATCTGTTATCCGAATTTCACCGCCTCTAACGATCACAAGAGATGCAATCGATATTGGTTTAGAGATTATTCAGGAGTCTATTTTAAAGAATATAAAATGATTTAGTGTGTATTTACACACTATATTTTTTCATCACATACTCTATAAATCAAAACATTACCTCCATAATGACTTACAATACCCTCTATTAGCTTTGCGCTTCTAAGACTCTCACATATAATAACGCTTTTTTGTATAAAGTAACAATCTCCTCTTTTAGTGAATAAACGATGTATATTCTTATAAAATCTCTGAGGTATCCTAGACACATTATATTTGTAAAAATCATAAATTATTATATATCTCCCCGTGCTATCATCGTTTATTTTTGTCTTCCTTTCTATTTTTTCTAATAATGAAATGTTACCCATGTTAAATAAAGTGTGTATTTACACACTAATATTTCTAACCTTTAAACCCCATTATTTCCATTGGAAAATAATTATTTATGATCATTTTATTGAGTATTCATTATATTATATTATAATCTAATTTCTTAGTATTTTTAGAATATATTTCCACTTGAAATAAAGGGGTTCTCTTATATTTATACAAAATATGAGAACTATGGTAGTTGTATAATGTATAACATGTGTTTATAGCTTTACTGTATAAAAAATATTGGACCCCTTTGTTTCCACTGGAAAAAGTAGATTGATATGGATTATACTCTGTTAAATATTATACTAATAAAAAAATTTCTTTTTATAAAAAACAATGGAGTAAAATATTTTTGTGAAGAAATAATTGCTATTTAAGGTTATACATTTTTTAAAATAAATGATCGTTTTTTATACATAGACATATTATATATTTTTGATAGTGATGTCTCCGAAGATAAAAATTGAGGATTATCTTAACTCTGGTGAAAAAATAAGTATAGTGCTTGAAGGTAATGAAGTGTCAAAGGAGAAAGTATTGCAATTATTAGACATGTTGAAAATAATCGGTGGTAAAATAGAAGATGAATCTAAAGAGGAAAGGAGAATAAGGTCAAACAAAGAGGAGGTTTGGGATATTATAAAAGAATTTTTCGGGGATGGTACATGGTTCTCCATAAAAGATCTATATAACATATCTAAGGACAGGTTAGGTTTAAAGATAACCTCTATCTCTACATATATATCTAGGTTGGTTAATGAAGGCAGATTAGTTAAAAAGGGCAGGAAGCCCTATACTCGTTATAGAGTGAAGGTAATATATGTTAAGGGTTAGCTTTTCTTTTTAACCATTCAGTATATATCCTCATTATATCGCTTCTCGTAATTATACCTGCAGGTTTTTCATTCTTCAATACTATGACGGCAGGGATCTCATTTGTTAATATGCTAGTTATCCTTGATAATTTTGTATTAGGTTGTATCATGGGTAGTGGGTCTGACATTATATCCTTTGCTGATAATTGTAAAGCCTTATTCTTGTATTTAATAAATATCTCTATTATATCCCTCTCAAATATTGTTCCTATTACGGAATTATTTGGACCTAGAACGGGTAACTGTGATATTGCATGATCCCACATTTTTCTAACGATATGCTCTATTTTCTCATCTGGTGATGCATATATTAGAGGTTGAGACATTATATCTTCAGCTATTATTTCACTTTCAACATATTCTTCTAATGCCTTCATTATTCTTATAAGTGTTGAAAGCCTGGGGTTAACGGTGCCAGATTCTATTCTAGCTATTAAGCTTTGGCTAACACCAGCTTTCTTAGCTAATTCTTGTTGCGTTAGTCTTGCTTTTTTTCTAAGAGCTTTAATTTCCTCAGGAGACGGAAATATAGACAGCATGCATAATCCAATAATAATAAATAATTAATAAGAGTAATAAATCTTTTTAAGGAAAATAAAAAATATTTTTAAGAAAATTTTTCTTTATTTTTTAATCGAATTCACTGCTTTCTTCTTCTCCTCCTTTCGGACTTTTTTCAGGTCCTTTTTCCTCTAATTTTCCTGCGGCTATAATATCGTCTATTCTAAGGATAAGGGCTGATACTTCTGTTGCGGCTTTAATAGCATGGAGTTTTACAACTAATGGTTCAATTATACCAAGTTTAATCATGTCAGATACTTTCCCAGTAAAGACATCTACACCATATCTCCATCCGTCTTCTTTCTCATGATATGCACGTAATTCAGCTGTTATATCGATAGGATCAAGGCCTGAGTTTTCTGCAAGGGCTCTAGGAATGACTTCTATAGCGTTAGCAAAAGCTTCTATAGCTAGTTGTTTGCGGCCGCCAACTTGTGGTGCATATTTTCTTAATTCTTTGGCTACTTCGGCTTCCGGAGCACCGCCACCCGGAACTATATATGGATCTTCAATAACATCTGCTACAACACTTAAGGCATCTATAATGGATCTCTCTGCTTCATCAACAGCCTTTTCTAAACCACCTCTTATAAGTATACTAACTGCTTTGGGGTTGGGGCATCCTTCTACGAATACCATTTTTTCATCTGCAACCTTCCTCTCCTCGACTAGCTCAGCGCTACCGAGAACCTCACTAGAAAGATCCTCTATCTTAGTAATTATACGAGCCCCAGTAGCCCTAGCAAGCTTCTCCATATCACTCTTCTTAACCCTACGAACAGCCAAAATACCAGCCTTGGCTAAATAATATTGTGCAAGGTCGTCTATACCTTTCTGACAGAAAACAACATTAGCTCCCGTGGATTTAATTTTGTCTACCATTTCTTTTAGAAGTTTCTCTTCTTCTTCTAGAAAAGCCTGCATTTGATCTGGTGAATTTATTCTTATCTCTGCATCAATCTCAGTTTTCTCAATTTCTAAAGGTGTATCCAACAGTGCAATTTTGGCATTTTCGATTCTCTTTGGCATGGCTGGATGAACAACTTCCTTATCGATAATTATACCATATATCAATTGTGTATCCCTAACAGATCCACCCTTTTTCTTGATTAACTGAACATAATCTGTATCGGCGACATATTTATCTCCTCTTTTTTCCGCGATTTGTTTTACTGCCTTGACAACTAAATTCGCTAAATATTCTCTAACAGTGGCAACTGACTTACCGCGCATAGCGGTAATTGCTACCTTTTTGAGAGTTTCTTCGTCTTCTATTTTTGTTTCAATAGATATTTTTCTAAGTATTCCATCGGCTTTTTCTAAGGCTTTTTTATAGCCTGCGATTATAACAGTTGGATGTATGTTTTTATCTAGCAGTTTTTCAGCCTCTTTTAATAATTCACCAGCTATAACAACAGTAGATGTAGTACCATCTCCAACTTCATCGTCCTGTGCCTTAGAAATTTCAACCATTAATTTTGCTACTGGATGTTGTACGTCCATCTCGTCTAGGATAGTAGCACCATCATTACTTATTGTTATGTCTCCAAGAGAGTCAATAAGCATTTTGTCCATACCTTTAGGACCAAGGGTTGATTTTACAGTCTCGGCTACAGCTTTAGCTACCATTATATTAGTTTGAATAGCTTCTTTACCTGTCTTTCTAGAAGAGCCTTCTTTTAAAATCAGAACAGGAACTCCACCTAGTTGTGCTAAAGTTGGTTGGGAAGTTGGTTGGGAAGCATACGCCATACTCATTCACCTCTCTTAAAACTGTAAACAGCATTTTATCACTTCTATATAAATCTTTCTATAAAAAATTAATATAAAGATGAGCAAATAATACAAATTATTGTGTAATGTTATTAAATTTTAAAGTGTAGGTGTGTATTGTCTATATAATCTTCGCACTGCGAACTCTATATCATCTCTGGTCACAGTTTTTCGGCCAGCATGTTTTGATAACTCACTTGCTTCCCTTGCAATCTGTCTGACTATATTTTCAATTATATCACGTAGGTATTTCGCTGCTTCTTCACTTACACGTTCTGCGCCTTCTTGATGCATTATTCGGTCAATTGGGGCTATAGGAATTTCTTTCTCTTTATTTTGCATTTTTTAACCCCAATTTAATATTTAGAAATCTTAAATATATTATTTTTTAGATTAAATATTCTCTTTTCATAAATATTAATGATATTTATTTTGATGTATATTGTGTAGGCAATCGCGGAAATGGTGATAAAAAATATATAATTATGGAGCTACGATTAAACAGCTATATTATATGGTGAGTAGAATGGGAAAGGTAAGGCCAGTGTACATAAAACGTACAGCTAGACAACTGGTTGAGTTGTATCCAGATAGGTTTAGTGACGTTTTTGAAGAGAACACTAAAGCTGTAGCTGAACTAACAAATATTACTTCGAAGAGAATAAGGAATAGGATTGCGGGCTATGTAACTAGATTGGTCAGAAGGAAGAAGGAATTAGAACGAAGGGCGCTTTTAGAGGCTCAAAGAGCTGAGGAAGAAAGGGCTAAGGAACAAGAAAGTCAAGTTGAGGAAAACTCGCAGGAAAATAGAGAGTAAAATTATCACGTTAAATTTCCTAGCTTATTTCTGATTATTAATGTATATTTAAGTTTATATGATAAGGGAGTGCCCCGGCCGGGATTTGAACCCGGGATCACCGGCTCGAAAGGCCGGTATACTCTAGGCATTAACCCGTACAGAGCTAGTTTGACCTGGCTATACCACCGGGGCTAAAAATTAGTGACATTTTTAACTTTTAAAATTTTTGTTCTAGGATTGTTAATGCGGGGGCCGGGATTCGAACCCGGGCAGGCCTACGCCAACGGAGCCTGAGTCCGTCCCCTGTAGTCAAGCCGTCGCGGCTTTTTGACCAGGCTCGGGCACCCCCGCCTAGAATTATTCTAACTTATGTTTTTATTAAGGTTCCTATTTTTTCACCTTTTATGGCTTTTATTATATTTTCTGGATTTTTCCCGTTTATTATTATAGTCTTAATTTTTGATCTTTCAAGTATTTTTAAGGTATAAGGGTCTAGTAGTTTATATTCACCTGCCTCAATAATACTTTTATCAAATATTTTTTTAAGGATGTCAATTGTGGTTTCTGTTAAAAGCTTTGCATGGGGATATTTTTTAGGATCTTTTTCGTATATTCCATCTACGTCTGTTGCTATTATAAGTAAATCGGCACTGATTGCTTCTGCTATTAAGGCTGATACTGTGGTTGTTGATTGTCCAGGTTGGAATCCTCCAGTTATTATAATGTTTCTATATGATATTTGATTTATGACATCCTGTAGGTTCTCGGGTATGCTTGTTGGAGGATTATTTGTTATTATTGATAATAATAGGGCGTTTAGGTGTGAGACTTTTATTCCAAGGAGGTCAAGTGATGAGTTGTTTCTTGAGAAAAAATATGCTGTATTTATATATTGTCTAGCTATTTGGCCTCCTCCTACAACTATTATTAGTTTTTTTACTGATTTTTTTAAATATTCGATTATTGGCGTAAGTTTTTTAAGATATTCTATGTTAAAATTACCGGTGGCATTGGATAGTAAATGACCGCCGAGTTTTAATACAACTTTATCGTTTTTTGTATAACTCATGTTTATCGATTGAAAAATTTAAAGGTTAGGTAATATAGTTTACTGGTTTAGAGGTCTAGAGGATGAGTAGTGATATAGGGAGATTCAAGCTTGAGAAGATGATTAGGGAATTGAAAGAGAAGAGAGGTCGAGGCACTGAGCTTATTTCACTATATATTCCAGCCGGTAGACCTATAGGAGATGTTATGAGTGTTTTAAGACAAGAATATTCTACTGCTACTAATATTAAGGATAGAACAACAAGACATCATGTGTTAGAGGCTTTAACTGCTGTTATGCAACGGTTAAAGCTTTTTAAGCAGACTCCGCCTCATGGTCTAATCATATTTGCTGGTTATGTTGCTGGTGACGCTCCTGGAGATGAGAAGATGGAGGTTCATTTAATTGAGCCGCCTCAAAGACTTAGGATGTGGCTTTATAGATGTGATTCTAGGTTTCATACAGAGATATTAGAAGATATGATTAAGGTAGAGGACGTTTATGGTCTTATAGTTTTGGATAGGAGTGAAGCTGCTTTTGCAGTTTTAAGAGGTAAAAATTTGGAAGTTGTTGAGGAAATAACATCAGGTATACCCGGAAAACACAGGTCTGGTGGACAATCTGCTAGAAGATTTGAAAGAATAATAGAGCAGTTGGCTCATGAGTTTTATAAGAGGATAGGAGAGCATGCTAATAGAATTTTTCTTAAAATACCTGAGTTAAAAGGTATTATTGTTGGTGGTCCAGGGTATTCTAAAGAAGAATTCGTAGAGGGTGATTACCTACATTATACTTTAAAGGAGAAGATTATAGGTGTTTTTGATGTAGGGTATAGCGGTGAATCAGGGATATATGAGTTATTGGTTAGGGCTAAGGATCTATTAAAGGATGTTAGATACATGAAAGAAAAAGAGGTTATGAATAGATTTCTATATCATCTTTCTAGGGATACAGGTCTTGCTGTATATGGAGAGAATGAGGTCAGGAAAGCATTAGATATGGGAGCTTTAGATAAATTGCTGTTATCGGAAGATCTTGAGAAATATAGAATTAAATTTAAGTGTATTCAGTGTGGATATGAAGGAGAAACCACTGTTAAATCTCTTGACGATGTACTAAGATGTCCTAAATGTGGCAGTGAGGTACAGGTTATTGAGGAAAAAACATTAATAGACGAGTTTGTTGAGAAAGCAAAGAACTCGGGTGCTGAGGTTATATTGGTATCATCTTCTACTAGTGAGGGAAAGGAACTTCTAAAAACGTTTGGTGGAATAGCTGGATTATTAAGGTTTAAGATATAATATTGTGCTGATATTGTGGATTATAGTAAAAGATATATTAAGAAAAAAGATCTTGAGCTTTTTATTGGGAGAATAGAAGGTTTTGATAAGCCTAAAGTATTTCTTGAGCAATATGTATCTCCTCCTCATCTTGTCTCTAGATTACTATGGATAGCTTATTTATCATATAATGATATATATGGTAGGACCATTGTTGATTTAGGTGCTGGTACAGGTCGTTTAGGATTGGCTGCAGCGTATATGGGGGCTCGAGAAGTATACCTTATAGAAATTGATTTTGATGCTATTAGACAAGCATGGAGGAATACTAAGAAATTAGGGTTAGAGGGTAGTGTTAATCCAATATGTGCAGATGTATCGCATAAACCTATTAGAAAGAAGATGGAAGTTGTACTACAAAATCCTCCTTTTGGAATTCATAGAAGGGGTATGGATTTATTATTTTTAATGAATGCCTTAAGCTATGCAGATGTGGTGTATAGTATTCATAAAAAAGAAGGGATTAGTTTTATAATGGATAGGCTAAAAAGTATTTGTAGAAGTGTTAAATTGTTATTTGAAGAGGTAATAATTATTCCGAAGATTTATGAATTTCATTGGAAAGATAGACATAAAGTGAATGTTGTGGCGATTAGAGTTTTATAGGATGGTGTTATTTATGGGTAAAGATAAGGAAGTTGTTGTACCGGGGGAAAAATTAGCAGTTATAGAAGAATATCTGCCTCGAGAAAATGTATATGTTAATGTTGATTTTATATTATCTAAAATTATTGGTACTATATTTAGAGATAATGAGAAAAAGGAAATAAGTGTACGTAGAATAAAAGAGCTCAGTCTTCCAAAAGTGAGAGATGTTATATATGGTATAGTAACTTCGATAAGAGATCCTATAGCTTATGTTGATATAATATATATCGAAAATAGGAATAAAATATTTCTTAATCCCTTTGATAGTTTTCTTCACGCCAATAATGTTAGCAGTATGTATGTGAGATCGCTATATGATGCCATAGGTTATGGAGATATTATAAGGGCATATATCGTTGATGGTTATAATCCACCCTATGAATTATCTATTAAAGGTAGAGAATTTGGTGTAGTTTACGCTAGATGTCCACTGTGTATGAGACCATTAAGAAGAAAGGGGTATGAGTTATTTTGCTCTAAATGTAGGAAAAAATTCAAAAGAAAAATTAGTACTTATTATTTTCTAAAGTAGATATATGATGAAAAAGGTTTTAAAAATAAGTTTTAGAGATTCTAAAGACGTCATAAGTTTCATAGAATATCTTAATAAGAACATTTCCAGAGAGAATATTTATGTTATTTCTGAAGGTAACAATGTGAAAATTATATTAAAAGAATTTGAAAAAAGTAAAATTTTAGCTTCGAGGATTAAGAAAATTTATCAGGAATGGAAAAATTTATATTATGGTAAAGAAGGGAAGAAGATTTCTCTTATATTTCTGTTGAGGGAGGCGGATCTAAAGGTTGCTATACCTCTCTCTGCTATCAACGATATATTGAACCTTAAGGGGTATGTTTCAAAAATTGAGGATAAATATCTTATAAGCGATATAGATTTAGATACTCTTAAGGATCTTATAAGTATTTTTTCTGAAAAATATAGTGAATGTCTTCTCCTAAAAGCCGATCCTTTAGCTAAAAGATTAGTATCTGTTTTAGCTACCGTTAAAGGGATAAATATTGATGAAAGTATACGTTTACTCTTAAATCTCGGTTTATTAAAAATTGATGAAAAAGATAAGAAGTATATCTTAGCTCGGAGTTATGATAAATGTATATGGATATTAGCTAAAAGTAATAGCTTATGATATTATAGAAAAACTTATGAGTAGGAATATTTATGAAGATTTAGGTCATTGATTTGGATAATAATTATAAATGTTTTCATGATGATTCGTATGATAAATATTGAGATCTTATCGAACAAGGATAATGTGCTAGAGATTATTATAAAAAATGAGGGATATACTCTTTTAAATTTGTTAGTTGATGAGTTAAATAGAGACCCCGATGTTAAATACGCTACCTATACTATGATTCATCCTCTTGAAAATAAAATAAAGATGATTGTTATGACTAGTGACGGCGTTTCTCCCCTAGAAGCTATTAAAAAAGCTGTTAGTAATTTAGATAGGAAGATTAGTAAGTTAAGAGAAGAGATACGGAAGATAACATAGCATGAGAAGGTCGCTTAGTTCGGCTTACTATATTCTTGAACTGGCTAGGTTGGGCGATGCTATAGTTAACTATATTTTCTCAGCCTGTTTTACTTTATTTTTAAAGAAGCCTTCTGGAGTTAGGGCTAAAAACTCTATTTTAAGGCGGGTATTTAAAGAGAGTAAGATTGCTGATGTATTTGGTGTAAAAAGATTGCCTAGCGGAGTAGAACCTGAGGATTTTATAGAGGCTGTGGTTGCTTTACTCTGGCTTGAGGGTAAAATTAACGTAGAAAAAGCTGTTGAGTATATTGTGCACGTAGATGAAGAAAGTATTAGTGGAGATTTGGAATATTTAGTTGCTGATAGGTTAATTAAATATATTTTATCTATGAAAAAATAGTTTTATCTATATCCTTTGGCTTGAGCGTATAATATTCTTTTACGATAGTTTCTGGAGTTACGTCTACGTGGATGTAAATCTTTTTTAGGTTGTTTAGGGATTTTTGGTGTTGCATTTCTAACTTTTCCAGCTTTTGTTAATGATCCATGTGATGGCATAATTAAATCACCAAGTTGTTAAATGTTGAGATATATATATTTTTTATTTAAGTTTCGAATTTTATAACGGTAATTTAGTATGGAGGAAGAAAAGGAAATAAATTATAGTGAACGAGTTAAGGAATTCTTTAAGGATAATAGAGTAGAGCTTTATGATAAGCTAAAAATTATACATAGGAATGGGCAGGTTATAAAGGGTGTTTTGCTTCCCCGTCCCGATATAGGAGATCCAGATGTTTTAATTTTGAAGCTTGATAATGGTTATAATATAGGTATTCATTTAGATAATATTGTTTCTGTAAAAGTTTTAGGTCATTTAGAGGCAGCTCCTCTAGTTAAGATAAGAAAGACTTATAAGGTTAGGAAGAAATCTTTAGTTTATTTTCTAGGTACGGGAGGTACGATTGCCTCACGTATTGACTATAAGACTGGTGCAGTTTATCCATTTTTTACAGCTGAAGAGATTTATTCCATGTTTCCAGAGTTAGAGGATATTGCTTTTATAAAGGCTGAGAGCCTCTTTAGTATCTTTAGTGAAGATATGAAGCCCTCGTATTGGTCTATTATCGCTGAAAAAGTAGCTGATATATTTAAAAAAGAGGAGCCTAAGGGTGTGGTTATTGCTCATGGAACAGATACAATGGGATTTACAGCTGCAGCTATGGCTTTTGCCTTAAGAAGGTTGCCGGGACCAGTTATACTTGTCGGAGCTCAGAGATCGTCTGATAGGCCTTCGACAGATGCGGCTTTTAATGTTATTGCTGCTACTATTACTGCGTTAGATGCACCTTTTGGAGAGTCTGTTGTTGTTATGCATGGAAGTACTTCTGATTCATATTGTTATGTTCATAGAGGAGTAAAGGTAAGAAAATGTCATACTAGTCGAAGAGACGCTTTTAGATCTATAAATGATATTCCTTTAGCGAGAATCGATTATCCTAATTCCTTTATATTGCTCAATGAAAGGTATCTAGCTCGCAGTAAAGAAGGTATAATTCTAGAGAACAAGTTTGATCCAAAAGTTTTCTTGTTGAAGTTCTATCCAGGTATGCCGGGAGAGTATCTTGATCTATTGATTGATAAGGGGGTTCACGGCATTGTACTTGAGGGAACTGGTCTAGGCCATGTATCGGAAAATTTGCTAAAGCCTTTGAAAAGAGCTTATGATGAGAAAATACCTGTTGTAATGACATCACAATGCATATGGGGTCGAATAAACATGAATGTTTACAGAAGGGGTAGAGAATTATTAAAAGTCGGTGTTATATCTGGTGAAGATATGGTTCCTGAAACGGCACTTGTTAAACTTAGTTGGCTTCTTGGAAAAAATTTAGACTATAAGGAAATTCGTGAAGCAATTCATGCAAATATAGTTAATGAGATTAATCCACGTTCAGAACATAGAAGTTATCCATCGCTATAGGGGTGATATGAATATGAAAGTTAATTATAAGGAAATTGGGCTGATGGTTGGATTAGAAATTCATCAAATGCTTAATACTAAGAGTAAACTATTTTGTGAATGTCCTACTTTACTGAGGACAGATAATCCTCATTTTCATTTTTTACGTAAACTTAGGCCTACTAGAAGTGAGCTTGGCGAAATGGATCCAGCAGCACTTTTTGAATTTAAGAAAGGTGTATCTTATAGATATGAAGGATACGAGGATGGAATATGTTTAGTTGAAATGGATGAGGAACCGCCACATGATTTGAACAGGGAAGCATTGGAGATTGCATTGATGATTTCTTTAATGCTTAAGTCTATGCCTGTTGACGAGCTACATGTTATGAGAAAAATTGTTATTGATGGATCTAATACTACAGGTTTTCAGAGAACTGCATTATTGGCTATAGGTGGTGAAATTTATGTAGAGGGTAAAAAAATTCCTATACAAACAGTTTGTCTTGAGGAAGATGCTGCTAGAAAGATTGATGAAGATAAGAAGAGAAAGGAAGTTGTTTATCGACTTGACAGGATGAGTATTCCTTTGATTGAAATTGCTACTGCTCCAGTGATTAATACACCTGAAGAGGCTGAAAGAGTTGCGTTTAAGATTGGTCAGCTTTTAAGGATATCTGGCAGAGTTAAGAGGGGGCTTGGTACTATTCGTCAAGATCTAAATGTGTCTGTAAAAAATGGTGCGAGGATAGAGATCAAGGGGGTTCAAGAATTAGGTCTTATTAGTAAAATTGTAGAATTTGAGGTAGTAAGACAGTTGAAACTTTTGGAGATAAAGGATAAACTGGAAAAAAGAGGAGTTAGAAAGGAGATGATTAAGAATGATTTTGTAGATGTATCAGAAATTTTTGTGGATACTAAATCGAAAATCGCTAGGCGAGTTCTTAGTAGGGGAGGTATTGCTTTAGCTGTTAAGCTTCCAGGTTTTGCAGGTCTCATAGGGTATGAATTACAATCTGGAAGGCGGTTAGGTACAGAATTTTCTGATAGAGCTAAATATTGGGCAGATGTTGGTGGAATATTTCATAGTGATGAACTTCCGTCTTATGGAATTACATTGGACGTAGTGAATAAGATAAAACAAAGATTGAATTGTGATGTAAATGATGCTTTTGTACTTATCTTTGAGGAGAAGGAAAAGGCAGTAAAGGCGTTAAATGCTGTTATTGAAAGAGCAAAAGAGGCATTAGATGGGGTTCCCGAAGAGACACGGGGAGCTAATCCTGATGGGACGACGCGTTTTCTTAGACCTATGCCTGGTAAGGCTAGAATGTATCCAGAGACTGATATTAAGCCCATTAGGATAACTAAAGAGTTTTTAGATGAATTGCAGAGAAGGTTGCCTGAGCCTCCTGAAGCTAAATACGAGAAAATGATTAAGATTTATAAGTTAAGTAGTGAGATGGCTAGAAAAATGATAGAGTCTTATCATCTTGATCTCTTTGAGAGGATAGTAGAGAAGTTAAACGTTACGCCATCTATAGTTGCATCTTTTCTTGAAAATACTTTGGTTAACTTAAGGAGAGAGGGATTTCCGGTATCTAATCTTAGTGATGAAAAAATATTTTTGATGTTTGAATTATTGTCGAGGAATATTATAGCTAAGGAGGCGCTTCCAACGTTGGCTGAGTATTTATCGAAGAATCCAGGAGTTCCGGTTGATAAAGCTGTAGAGGAATTAGGCCTTAGAACTTTGGGTATGGAGGAGGTAAATAGTATAATAGATAAAGCTATTAAAAATAATATATCCTTAATTAGAGAAAGAGGAGAGAGGGCAATTGGTCCAATTATGGGTATTGTTATGAGAGAGGTTAGAGGTAAGGTTGATGGAAAGCTTGTTAGTGAGTTGGTTAAAGATAAGATAAATAAGATCTTGATGCAGGGGAAGTAGTTTTTATTTTTTCTTTCTGGTTTCTTTGATTATTTTTGATAGTTCACTACCTATAATTTTTATTACTTGGCTCTTTTTGAGATCTGTATAAATTATTAGTCTTCCTTTAGAGTCAAACCATGTCTTAGGATGTTTAGAATTTGTATCTAGTATTGTTGTTAATCCCCTAGATTTTGTTGCTTTGTAGAGAATTTCTAATGATGGATTTTCTATTGCATAACTGATTGGCACTCTACGTCCCTTTTTACGTGAGAATCGTGAATCGAAATAAATTGGCCAAATAATAATTTTCTTTTTATTTGTTGATTTTTTATTCATAAAAACAGCATTTTATTCTTTGATTAGAATAACATTAATTACCCCATCTTGTCCGGGTCTTGAGACTACTCGGGCAAGTCCGAGCTCTGTTTGGAGGATAGCTCCTTTGGTTATTATGCCTCTTCTTTCTAGATCTCTACTTGCTGGATTCTCAATGACTCTGATAATTCTTGCAGGTTTAGCTTGTCTAGATACTGGGTCAATAACGTTTGCTTTTGTTGCGACTTTTATCTTAATTTTTATGTTCCCTCCAAATGTCTTTATTATATCTCTTTTTTCTTCATGTCCAACATGAGTATTTACAGGAAATCTTCCCATAAGATATTTTCTTTTAACTTTAACATGTCTTCCTTTTCTACCACCACTAATTTTCCTTAGATCATTGCCGTGATAAATTGTCATTTTTCCACCTTAATATATTAGTCAAAACACATTGTAATATAAATTTTATAAACTTTTTCACAATCTATATAGCATAAATAGCGGGTCTATATTATCTTATGGGATAACTATATGAAGAATATATTTTTGAGGGTTAAAAAAGACGCTCTTAAAGACAAAGTGTTAATCACGGGGTTTCACGGTGTTGGTTATACGGGATGGATAGCTTTACGGCACCTTGTAAAAGAGATGAAGGGGAGAAGGATAGGTTTTCTATACACGGCCTATACACCACCCTTTGTATCAATGGAAGATAGCATAAAGACGCCCTATGAATTTTATCTCGCAGATGACTTTGTATTTTTTATTCCCAATATACCTTTCTCAGATAAAGAGATGACCAGAGTACCATACTTTCTTACAAGATTTCTAGTAAAAAAAGGTATAAGGGAAGCGGTTCTTATCGGTGGATTGGATAATAGGCTAAAAGAACAAGATATAGATATAAAGATTGCAATGACGAAAAAATATTTATCTAATCATAACGATGTATTTGAAAAATTAAATGCTTCAAAGATTGAAGAGTATCTATATATTGTTGGTCCATTAGCTACTATGCTTTCAATTTTTGAAATAATGTCTTTTCCTGCACTTACCTTACTGCCATATGCGGATATTACTAGACCAGATCCTAAGGCTGCGGCAGTGGCAATACAAAAAATTGGTTTGCTTTATAATGTTGATATCAGTGTTGAGGAACTCTTAGAAGAAGAAGAAAGAGTATTAAAGGAAATTGAGACTATTCAAAAAAAGTTAAGGCAGGTTAAGGGAGAGGATCATCATAAATCATTGTATGTTTAAATTTTGAGATATAGAATTAATATAACTTATAACTTTATCTGCTTCTTTTCCTTGATATAATGTTTTAAAGAAGAATATCTTTATTCCTCTTTCATGAAGTTTGTACTTTAGTTCCTCTACCATTTCTGGAGGAAGTACATCATAAATTAATATGATTGTAGAGTATCCCTTATTTACAATATACCAAACAACATCAGAAGTAATCTCATGATAAGCAGTTTCAAGTATATTATAACTTGTCTCGTATTGGGAAAGTGGATAAAAACCGTCCAATTCAAGTGGGATTATGCTATATGCTGAAGATAATACAGCTATATGGATTTTTTTAGACAATTTTTTATTACTGTATATATGTGAATATATATCGCTTATGAATCCTCCTCTAGTAAAAGGCTTTTGTTCAGATTCCTTTATTAGTAAAAGAATTTTTTTGGGTGGTGGTTTATAATTATCTTTTAATTTTTTTAAATATCTTATTACTTCTGGCCTATATCTACTTATAGCGCTATAAAAAAATAAGCCGGGCAAAGCCCCCCTAGTATCAGGATGATATTTCTCGATGAAAGAAGTATATTTTCTAAATTCTAAAAAGGCATTTTGGAGGGACGGGTGGCTTTTGGCTTTCATTTCAACAAGTTCCCATAGTCTTCCTTCATGTATGGCTTCTTTTGTTCGCTTAATTTCTTCAGATAGAGCATAAAGATTGTGTATCGCGATAAGTTTTACAAGTTTTTGTCTTGGTAATTTTTTCATTTCATTATGGGTCCATTTTGAGCATATAGGACAGTTACATGGAAGGTTTCTCATATCATGAAAGCGTAATGTTCGTGTGGAGGTTATATATCTAAGGTCCCGGGCGTATAATATATAAGATGATGAATCAAACATATCAACTCCCATAGCTACAATTAATGGTATTAGAAAGGGATGACCAGCTCCGAAAAGATGTAATGGAGCGCCGATAGGCAGGTTCATTTTAGCCGTCATAACAAGTCGGACTAGGTCAGTAAATTTGTAGTTTTCCATGATTTGTGTTGGGCCACCGACAGCATATAAATCGAAGTTAAGTTTACTCATTTCATTTGCAGAATATGCGACAAGATTCAGATATCTTCCTCCTTGAATCGGACCTACTAATAACATATTTTTTCTATCTATTTTTGAAGCTTCTATAGCTCTTCTAATAGTTTCTTTTACTTCTTCTTTAACTATATAGTAAGGTGTATCATATTTGGTTGGAATATCGAGTATTACTCCAATATCGCTCCCTATGTTAACTTGGTATTCTACTATTTCTTTAGGCGTTATCTCGACATTACCATAAATCATTAATTGATATGCTCCAGAATCTGTCATCACAGGTGTGTTTACTCCTAGTAGCTTATGAACTCCTGCTTCTATTCCAATATTGTCGTAGTTTCTTTTTATTAGATAAGAATTAGTCATTAATAGAGGAAATCCCATCTCTACAATATCTTTTGGAGGAAATAAAATCTTTGAGATATTTATCACAGGAGCTAAGGTAGGAGTTTCTATCTTCCCATGGTTTGTCTCCAAAATACCTATTCTTCCAAGCAGATCTTTTTCTAATATCTCGAATTTATCATGGAATGCATTTTGCATGTATAATCAACCAGTGAGAATTATAGAAAATATTTAGTTTTAAATATTTTAGTTAGAATAAGACAAACGAAAAATTATTTGCTTTGTTTTTTACTCCATTCTTCAACAAATTTATTATATACATTTTTTACTCTTTCTGCTATTGGACCTGTGCCTTCTACTCCTTTATCTGTTACTCTCACTCTGTCCATTACAGTTATAAGTTTTGCTTCTGGATAATATTTTATCATCTTAGGAAAGACCTCCTCTAGTCTTTTTGCTAACTCTTCTAAATCCAGAGGTTCTTCTACTAGAAAGATTTCAGAAACCGCATGCCCATATAGAATCACACGTGAATATTTATTGCCTTCTTCATCATTTACGTCTGAAAGAACTAGGCTATGATCAGCAGTAGAATATCCTAAAAGTATTCCTGTAAATGTTTTTTTGGTGAGGGTATTTACTATGACGCGTTTATTAATTAATGAAGAAAACTCTGTACCAAATCTTCTGGAACCGAGATCTAAATAACTCATATCACATCCCCCTATACTGAAACATAAAATGTTTTAAATTATTTAAGAATTTAGTAATTTTTTGGTTTGTTTTGAGTTATAACTGGTATAGGAAGAGTTTAAAGATACATGATGATAACATCTTATATATTACTATGATTATTTTCTTAGTTAGTCAATATTTTGAAAGGTGTTAATATGGAAACTCGAGTAGAGAATATTGAGAGTCCTGAATACGCTAAAATTATTGTTCTTAGGCTTGTTACAGACAAAGGTAATAGTATTAGAGTTGATGTTCCTTTAAGACTGTTAGATGAAGCAGGTATTAGAATAGAGAAAGATGATTTGATAAATATTGAAATAAAAAGGGAGTTGGTGGATATGGATTCATGGGATATTGTATATTCATGTAAGGCTTATATGGAAAGAGAGGGGAGGACCCTTATATCATGTGGTGGTTTACAAGTGAGTCTTGATTCATCTTTAATAGATACGAGACCGGGAGAGAGAGTTTATATTTATATTAAACAAGGTATAAGAAAAAAAGATTAATGGAAATATTACTATATATAACTTAGAGTAGAGTATGACTAGTTTTGAGGAGCTTCAAAATATTTTGAGATGGTCTCGTGAAAATAATGCTAAGATAAAGATCTTTTTTGAAAAATATCCATATGTTTTGGCGCTTGATAAGGTTATTCATGCTGAAGATTATGAGGAGAGAAATGTCTCTTGGATCTATGCCTTTGGATCTAAACAGCCTCATCAGGTTTTAGGAAGTTTCTCTATTAAAAAAATAATAATAAAAAAGAATAATAAAATATTAGAGGTAAAGAGTCTTCAAGAGCTTGTTAAGAGATTTATACATTAACTTAAAAAATAACGGGCCCGGCGGGACTCGAACCCGCGACCCCCCGGTTTCACTGAAAATATAGTATTCCTAAGAGCCGGGTGCTCTACCTACTAAGCTACGGGCCCTGTAAAATTGTTAAGTCGGACGGAAATAAAAATTTTATCTCTGTATTTTATAACTTGGTAGATATTCCTGTATATTACTTTTGATATTATGATATAGCTATGGTGTTTAGAGTTACTATTTTATACTTCAATTATTTTATTGTATATGAAAGTGGAAAATGTCTGAAGAAAATAATGTTAGTAAACTAATAAATAAAGTTCAGGAGAACATCAGTGATTTTTTCGAAAATATAAATGACTACATTGAGTTAACAGAGGCAGGAGAAATCATAAGAAGATATTTTGTGATGAATGCATTTGATGGAGCTCTTACGATGTTAGGATTTGTTGTAGGTGTATTTGTTTCCGGATATATAGATCCAAAGATTATATTGTCAGCTGGTATGAGCGCAAGTTTTGCTATGGGAGTTTCTGGTTTTGTTGGTGCTTTAATAACGGAAAAAGCTGAAAGAGAGAGAAAAGTTAAAGAACTAGAAAAGGCAATGTTTACTGAATTAGAAGGTAGTATTATTGAAAAGGCGTCGTTAATGGCTGTGGTTTTGGCCGCTTTAACAGATTCCTTTGCTCCAGCTATGGCAGCACTTATTTGTGCGTCACCGTTTATTTTCTCTGAAATTGGTCTTTTAAGCCCTGTAGTTGCAACATTTGTCTCAATAATAATTACATTAGTCCTAGTTTTTCTTTTAGGAATGTATTTGGGTAAAATTTCCGGAGGGGGTGCATTAATTTATGGGATATATATGTTAACGGCAGGATTGGTTGTTTCATTAATTGTGACGATTACTTCAATACATTTTGAGGGAGTAAATAGGATACCTTTAGTTATAGGTGATAATAAATGGATGATGAAATAATTGGTATTAGTAGGTTAACCTTAGATGCTTTAAAACCGAGAGAAGTATATATAACCGATTTGGCTTTGGCTCTCGGGGAACTTAAGGGCATAGAGAATGTTGATATACATGTTACTGAAGTTGATGCTAAAACAGAGACCTTAAAAATTACTTTGACTGGAAAGGGAATTTCTATGGAGGAGGTTGAGGAGCTACTTGAAAAATATAGTACAGTGATTCGAAGTATTGACGCTGTCAGGGTCAGCAAATTCAATGTTGAAGGAGGACTTCCTTATGAGGAACCTTGAATTTTATACTTCTAGATTTTTTTCTCTAATTGAGAAAGAAGGTATAAATTATGAAGATTCAGATTATATTATTTTAGGAGTACCTTATGATTCAACTGTCTCATATAAGCCAGGAGCACGTTTTGGGCCAGATAAAATTAGAGAATCTTTTTATGAACTTGAAACGTTTGATTTTGAGACCGGGCTTGATTTTGAGGATATAAATGTATATGATGCTGGAAATTTTTCTTTTGAAGTAAATGCTGATAATATTGTCAAAAAAATAAGAAATGTTGTTTCTGAAATTGTAGAAGATGATAAAATTCCTGTTCTGTTAGGCGGTGAACATACCATTACATTAGGAGGTATTGAGGGAATTATAGAAAGGGAAGATGACATTGTTTATGTTGTTTTTGATGCACATCTTGATATGAGGGATGAATATCCTTTAGGAAATAGGCTAACACATGCAACTGTAAATAGAAGGATTATAGAGAAAATTGGTTTGGAAAATATAGTTATCGCTGGTGTTAGAGCCTGCTCTAAGGAGGAATATAATTTCATTAGAAAAAATAAAATAAAGGTATATGGTGTAGATGAAAAAATTAGAATGGATTTTTTAAGAGATAAAAATGTTTATGTCTCTATTGATTTAGATGTTTTGGATCCATCTATTGCTCCAGGAGTAGGAAATCCAGAACCTTTAGGTATATCACTTTATAGATTAATGGATCTACTTAGGTCGATCAGTAAATACTGTAATATTAAGGCTTTTGACATCGTTGAGTTAAACCCATTATATGATAATAATGGGATAACTGTTTCAGTAGCATCGAAAATTTTACAGAAATTAATCATTTATATTGAGAAATATAAAAATGTTAAATAGCTTTTACTCTTTTTGCAACTGGAGGTCTAAGTTTTATAATTATCTTATAACCGCAATATGGACATCTAACTCCTGGAAGAGTCTCAAGTTCTTCTTTAGAAAAAATTTTGTTACATCTTAAGCATTTATATATTAATTCGTTTTCCGACATGGTTGTCAAACATCTAAATGATATCTATTATTTAAATAATTTTCTGAAAGGACTATATGTTATGTCTTTAATCTCTCTAGGATATATGTTAGAAGCATAAAGCTTTTATTTTAAAGAATTCATATAACTAATTGATAAAGAAAATATAGGGGGATAATGAGTAGCGATATACTAGAAGGAATATTAAAGGATGTTTTCAGAGAGCAAGAGCTAATAAAAATTAAAGTTGAACGTAGAAAGAGAAGAAAGGAGGTTACGATTATTGAGGGCATAGATCCTAAAACTTTTGATTTACGGGACTTAGTATCAAAGTTAAAAAGTGAGTTAGCATGTGGTGGTACCGCAAAAAATGGTAGAATTGAATTACAGGGAGATCATAGAAATAAGGCAAAAGAAATTTTAGTTAGAATGGGTTTCGCTTCTTCTAATATTGTTGTGGAGTAAGAGATCCAGCTATTTTCTTTAAACGTTCTACACCATTAATTTCTTTTATTATCTTAGCAACAGGTTGTGGAACAAGATCTTCCCAAGGTTGGTCACTGATCATTAATTCACGAATTTTAGTGGCTTTATATATATCTCTTTTAAAGAAAGGAATTCCAGAAGTTGGGATATTGTTTTCTTCAAATAATTGTCTTGATAAAGGATCATTGGTATACACTTTTTCAAATCGAGGTGAGAAAGATTTCACCAATGAAACCCATATGCTATGCTGATTATCCGTGTCTGGAATACCTACTATAACAGCTCTAGTGAGAAGGTTTTCTTGTTTTAGTACTGAATATATCATTTCAATTCTTTCTCCTAATGTAAAGGGATTTTTCAAAGTATGGCTAAACTGTGCGCTACCGATACCGATTATTACCTCATTTTCTCTTTCTAAAATCCAGTAAAGGGCTTTTAAATGTCCTTTATGAAATGGTTGGAATCTGCCTATGTATAATGCTCTACTTCCTTTCTTCTGCATCTTTTATCTCCTCATAGAAATCCTTTAATGCATCTAGATAATTTATTTCTCCTACTTCAATTTTATCCATTATTTCTTCAACCATTCTAGTTCTATTCTCTGATACTAGGGAAGCAAAGTTATTAAAGATATAATTGTAGACATTAATTCCAAGATTTGTAGGGAGTAATTTTTTACGTTTTGTTTCCTTTACATAGTATCGATCTAGTAAGGTTTTTATTATTTTAGCATATGTTGATGGTCTTCCTATACGTCTTTGTTTCATAAGCTGGATTATATCAGCTTGAGAGTATAAAGGAACCGTTGGGAGTTTACGATGTTTTACATCAACTACGTTATAATGGCCCTCTTTTGGTTTATCTGTAGTTGGAATAGGATACATTTCAGTAAATCCTTTTATAACAATATTACTAATAATGGAATATTCTTTTTCAAAGTATGGTCCCTTGAGCTTAAATTTTGAATTTATAACTTTTGAGGATGGCATTTGGCTTGCTATGAAGCGTCTAAATATAAGGTCATATATCATAAAATGTATCCTAGTAAGAGGCCTTGCTAACTGTAATATCCCTTGACGTAGTAATGCCTGTAATCTATCAACATCTATAGGCCTAGTTGGCCTAATACATTCATGTGCACCTCCTATACCCCAGGTTCTAGGAACATAATATCTATCTGAGAATTTTTCAGTAATATATTGTTTAGCGATAGCTAATCCATTTACTGAAACTCTAATACTATCTGTCCTATGATATGTTATTAATCCTAGTTCAAATAGATCTTGTGCTATTTGCATAATTTTAGTAGTATCAAGCTTAAATCTCTGAGATGCATCTCTTAATAATGTATCAGTAGTATAAGGCGGCGGAGGATTAATTTCATTTTCTTCATCTGAGATATTAATTATAGAAACTCCTTTTTCAAGCATCTCTTTTGCAATCTTTCTAGATGATACTTCTTTAGCTACTACAGTATCAATGATATAGGTTTTATTATTCTCAAGAGTTATTCTAAATATAGGTTTTATGCTTTCTTTAGCTTCTTGAAATCTATTAATTATCCATCCTAAAACGGGGGTTTGTACTCTACCAGCGGATAACCATTTTTTTCCGAATTTATCCCATAGTTTTTTACTTAATACAAATCCAATCCATCGATCTTCTATTCTTCTAACGATTTGCGCATTAACCAGATATTCGTCAATATCTCTGGGATTTTGTAATGCTTTTTCAATAGCTTGTCGAGTAACTTCATGGAACTCAATTCGCTGTAATAAAGGGACATATGGAGATAAGACACTTTTTAGATCCCATGCAATTTTTTCTCCCTCTGTATCTGGATCAGTTCCTAGAAATACGAAGTCAACCTCCTGTGCTATGTCTCTTATATTTTTTATAACATCATACTGATCGACAATTTTATTAGATCCACATTTGGGACACACTCTTTTTTCATTTAGGTATTCAGTGAATTGTTCACCACAATTCTGACATCTTTTAATAGTAGAATATATGGGATAAAATTTATCATGATCACTGACGATAATACCATAATATCCTTCTTTAGTGATTAAATCTAAAATATGACCTTTACTTGCAGTTATTAAAAGGATATATTTTCCAATACTTGTTTCATAAACTGTAAGACTCTCATATCTTCTACGTGAGGGTTTACCAAAGAAAGAGGCTATTGTTCGGGCTTTAGTAGGAGACTCGACTATTAATAATGCTATTTTAACTAAATCTTTAATTTCTTCAGATTTTACTTTTCCCTCTATTAGTTTTCTAATGAATTCTCTCTCCTTATTTATTTCGTTCATTATCTCTTCGATTTTTATTTCATCTATCTTTTTCCACGAAATTTCTTCACTATACCATCTTATCTGTTTGGTTAATCCATTGAAAAGTTTATTATCATTTACGAGAAGAATTGATAATCCTTTAGAAATTCCTCCAGCATACATTCTTGATGTTCTACCAGAAGCTTGAAGATAAGTCATTGCATCTGGTACCAAGAAATATGTTTTTCCATCAATTTTTCTTACTGAGAAAATAGTTTTTTCTTCAAGTGTTTTGATGAAGCTTTCGTTTTCAAACATTTTTTTGAGAAAGTCACGGAGCGATATTATATAATATTGCAATTTTCCTAGAGGGCCAGTAAGTTTTTTATTATTTTCTATAGCGTCTAGCAGGAGATATAGCTTAGATTGGTCCAATAACATAAGATATTGTCTGATTCTCGAAACGAGACGGTCTAATTCATATTTTTTATTTTCTGGGACCAGATCCCTAATATTTGTGGCTATCTGGATTAACCGTGTGGGGCCTATTTCATATATATCAGCGGTAAACTTAAAATGTGGTATACCAACAAATACAGCATATTTAATTAAATGTGGAAGATCCAGCCCCCTAACAAGTAACCCGTAGTATGTTGCGACTCCTATTAAGACATCTATTTTTTCCTCAATGAATTCCTCTAGTCCCTTTTTATTTTTTGAATGTACATATGCTGCTTTAATTCCGTTTTTTTCGAATAAATCGACTAAATGTTTTATAAACTCTTCACTAGTACCTATTGGTACATATAGTAGTCCTCCCTTCCCCAATTTTCTAACAAGAGTTACTACAGACGAAGAAATATTTTTTTCATCTACTATCTGATAAATATCTATAACATTTCGTAATATCTCTGCTCTAGCTCCAATGTCAAATCCCATTAGTTCTCTAAATAAACGAATCCTTACTCCACGCGGTCTACCTGTTGCAGTTGAAATAACTATACATCCAGTATCTATCTTTTTCAGAAATTTTTGTATTCTTTCTGAATTCACCTGTATTTGTTTCAATATATCTTTAGGCGCCTCTTTTTTAATTCGAATAAAATTAGTGGCTTTAATCTTAAGCATAATGTTTTCCAGAGCCAGCTTAATGAGTTCATCAGGATATCCTAAGAGATATAATATTTTATCGATATTTTTGGATGATTTTAATATAGCATCTACATCATCAACAAAAATAAAATCAAATTTATTGTCTTTTATTACCTCGAAACGTCTATTCAAAAAATACGATGTTGTGATAAGAATATCGAAATTTTTTGTATTGATATCATTTAAAATTTTTTCTTTTTCTTTTTTTGATAATCCAGAATAATATGCTATTACTTTTGGAGGGTTCTCTATTTTAGACGAAAAATCTAGAATTTTATTATAAACCTGCTTAGCTAGAACTGTTGTAGGTAGAATGATATAGCTTTTTTTATCTTTTAAGGCCAAAAACATAGCCATTGTAAGACCAAAGGCTGTTTTTCCAACACCAGTTGGTGCTAATATAGTAAAGCTTTTATTTTGAAAAACTCTTTTCGCCCAAGCTCTCTGTGCACTCCATAAAGTACTTCCTAAAATTTTCTTAAAGAATTCATTATATTTCTCAGTTTCTTTTTCTATCTGTATGACATTCTTGTATTCTTTTTGTAACGTATTTTTTTTACGTAACAATTTTTCTATAGATAATAGAAGTGAATGATAGTCATAGTAGTTACTAATTTCTTTTTCGTCTATGAGCTCTATATCTTTCTTAGATAAACATTTTTCGCAGGGTAATTTATGGATTAGTCTTTCATCTGTGATACGTTTTCCACAGTTAGGACATAGATCTTCAAAAAAAGCCTTCACAGCAATCACGTTATATAAGGAGATATATAAAAATTAGATAAAAATTTTTTGTGAGAATTAAAAGATATATAAAAAACTATAAAAAAGAAAATTTATTTTTATGCTTCTATACCAGCAAGCCTTAGTAGTCTCTTCCAATTCTCTTCGATATCTTTCTTTATGTCGTCGAGAAGCCATTTATTTTCTGGTCGCAATAGATGAGCAAATCTTCTCTGAAGTTTAAAGTAATCTTCTATAGGTTTAGGTCTTCTTACCATTATATTAATTTTATATTTGCCATCTTCATATTCATAGAGAGGCCATAACCTTGTCTGTACAGCAAGACGAGCTACTTCAATACTTAATGAAGGATCAAAATACCATCCTGTTGGACACGGTGTAAAGTAATGTAAGACAACTGGACCCTTAATAGATGCTGCTTTAACTATTTTATTGTACATATCGACTGGATAAGCCGGGTTCATTGTTGCTGCGTACCTTATACCATGTGCTATTGCAATACCGATAAGGTCTTTCTTTCTTTCTTGTTTACCAGGTATAACTCTGCCAGCTGGACTTGTAGTTGTAGCAGCTCCTTTAGGTGTTGCTCCTGATCTTTGGATACCCGTGTTCATATATGCCTCATTATCATAACATATGTAGATGAAATCATGACCTCTCTCTAATGCTCCACTTAAAGCTTGCATACCTATATCAAATGTACCTCCATCTCCTGCAAACACGATAATTTTAGGTTTCTTAATTCCTTTCTTCTTTTCTAATGCTCTAAATGCTGCTTCTATACCGCTAGCGGTTGCGGCTGAATTTTCAAAAGCGTTATGTATCCATGGAATCTTCCAAGCTGTGTAAGGAAATATTGTAGAGGCGACCTCTAAACAACTTGTAGCATTTACTACGATTTTAGGATCGGGTACTGCTTTTAACGTAAATCTAACAAGTTGTGGAATGCCACATCCCGCACATAATCTGTGTCCAGGAGCAAACTGTTCTTTTCTAGGTATATCCTTTAAAGTTTTTATAGATTTTAATTCAGACATAACATATACACCTCATAAACCTATTCTCTAACTCCCACCCAAAGTTTTAGCTCTTTTACCTCTCCCTTCTTTGCATATTCTTGTGCCTTCTTGAATACATATTCAACTTGGTCAGGAGTTAAGTCTCTGCCACCTAATCCATATATAACATTGAAGAGCAGTGGTTTTTCTCTCTCATTCACCAATGCACTTGCTACATCCATATAAAGTTGAGCTCCTGGGCTACCAAAACTTAGGGATCTATCCATAATTGCTAATGCTTTGAGGCCCTTTGTAGCTTCTTTTATCTTATCTACGGGAAATGGTCTATATAATGTGAGACTTATGACACCGACTTTTTGGCCTTTTTCACGTAGTTTCTTTGCAACAAATCTAGCTGTTCCAGCAGAAGAGCCAAGAATCATGATTGCTACTTCAGCATCATCTAAACCATAAGTCTTTATTGGTTTGTATGTTCTTCCAGTAAATTCTGAATATTCTTGAAATATTTCTAGTATTCTTGGATAACTATTTTCAAAATGGTAATCCTGAAGTTTTTTATGCTCTATATAATAATCCTGTAGATCGAGTGGTCCATATGTTATTGGATTATTTGGGTCAATTGGATATACAGGATCTTTAGGTGGCAAGAAGTTTTCAACGTATGCATCATCGATAACATATAAGGCCTCTAATGAATGAGTTAATATAAAACCGTCGAGACTAATAGTGGATGGAAAGAGTACTTTTTTGTCTTCAGAAATCTTAAATGCTTGTAATGTTAAATCATAGGCCTCCTGTACATTTTCAGCTATTAGTTCAATCCAACCTGTGTCTCTAACTGCATAGAGATCATCATGTGAACAATGAATATTTATGTTTGGTGAAAATGCTCTATTACCTAAAGCCATAACTACCGTTGTTCTTAATCCTGCAGCAATCCAGAGTATTTCATACATCAATGCTAATCCTTGGCTTGCTGTAGCAGTAAATACTCTTGCACCAGCCAATGATGCTCCTACAGCTGCTGAAAGAGCAGTATGTTCACTTTCAACCGGTATAAAAACAGCATCAAGTTCTCCATTGTTTACATATTCTGCAAGTTTTTCAACCATGATTGTTTGTGGTGTTATTGGATATGCAGATATAACATCTACATTGGCTTGTTTGGCTGCGTATGCAACAGCAGTATCTCCATTTAAACCTATACGTCTACTTTTCACACTCATTCTTCTCTCACCATTTCTATTGCTTTTACAGGACATACGTTTGAACAAATACCACATCCTTTACAGTAATCATAATCTATACGAACCATATCATCTTCTAATCTTTCAATAGCAGGTTCTGGACAATGTATCCAACATAGAAGACATCTAATGCATTTATTCTCATGAAGAATTGGTCTAAGTGCTCTCCAGTTTCCAGTTTTAAATTCTAATGAAGTTGCTGGCTCAGTTATTATATTTCCTATAGGTAGCTCTTTCCAAGTATTCCATTTAGGACTCGTATTGCTTCACCTCTTTATTTGCTAATTCAACAGCTTGAATATTTTTTTGTATAATTTCTTTTCCTCTTCCCTTAAATTTTTCCTCAATTGCTTTATTTACACTTTCTAGATTAACTATGTTGCTTGCTTTTACTAGTGCACCCAACATAGGCGTATTATAAAATGGTCTCCCAAAAATATCCATAGCAATATCATATGCATTTACATACCAGACTCTAATATCGTTCATTTTAGCTTTCTCTATAACTTTCTCATATGGTTCTTCTGCATTGAGAATTAGCATTCCATTTTTCTTCAAGCCTGATAATATATAATCTACTTCGGTTTGAAGTGTTGGATCTATTACTACAACAATATCTGGCTCATATATACCAAAATGTTGTTCTATAGGCTCGTTATCTATTCTAGTGTAGGCTCTAACCGGAGCTCCTCTTCGTTCAGGTCCAAATTCGGGTGCATGATAAACATATTTTCCTTCATAGATAGCTGCAAGAGCTAAGAGTTCGCTTGATGTCACTACTCCTTGACCGCCTCTACCATGCCAACGAACCTCAATCAACAAACGACACCTTTCAATTTTTTTCAAGTGTAAATATGTGATGTTTGAAATAAGTTTTATCATGTTCCTAATTCGATATATGTTATAATGAAGGTTTAAAGAAGTTAATATTCAAGACAATATATTGTTTATTTTGTTTTTATATGAACAAAAATAAGTATAAGGCTTGGGTAAAATAATATGTAAGGGGTGAGTTTTATGGAAGAGGTTACTCAAGAAATTCTGCAAAGTATAGCTAATTTTCAAAAAGAGATGGAGAAAACTTTTAGAGAGTTTTGGGATAAATTCTCTAAATATACTGTATCACTTGGAATGTTTGAACCTCTAGTTGATATAGAGGATAGAAGTGATGAAGTCGTCATATATATGGATTTGCCTGGTTTTTCAAAAAATGAGATTAAAATAAAGGTAACTGAGGATAGTGTAGAAGTAAGGGCTGAGAAATCTATTGAAAGGAAAAATGTAGAAAAAGAAAGAAAGTATTTCACTAGACAAAGATTTTATGAAGGATTTTACAAAAGAATATTGCTTCCCGTAAAGGTTAGACCTGAACAAGCTAGGGCTAAATTAGAGAACGGAGTTCTTGAGATACATATACCTAAGAGTGAAGCGGCTCGAGAAGTAGAGGTTAATGTTGAATAAAAAATGTAAAAAATCTGCGCTTGGAGGTACTTTTTCTTTTTTACATATTGGACATAAATTTTTTTTAAAAGAGGCTTTGAAAATTTCAGAAGAACTTATTATAGGTATTTCTAGTGATGAATTTGCAAGAAAACTAGATAAAAAACATCCAATAGAGCCTTATGAAGTAAGAGCTTTAAAAGTCTTAAATTTTTGTTTAAAAGAGATTAAAACTGGACAAAAGATAACTATATTTCCTTTAGATGATCCATATGGGCCTACAATATGGGATGGTGAGCTAGATTGTATCATTGTTTCCGAGGAAACTTATGCTAGGGCTTTAGAGATAAATTCTATCAGAATAAATAGAGGGTTAAGACCTCTAAATGTAATAAAGGTTAAATTACTTACAGATGAAAAAGGTAAGAAGATATCATCAACGTTATTGTGGAAAAGATATGGATCTATTTTTACTGATAAGATAAAGAGAAATTTTTCTTAAGATAATATAACCGAAAAGAAGCCATAAAAAGTAAAGTGAGATGCCGATTAGACTTCTAATTAAACTATTTCCAATATTCAATACTATTTTTTCTACGATTATCAGTATTAGAATCAGAGAAAACCATATTCCTATGACTAAGGAACCGATATATAATATGGTTTTCTTTTTGTTCATTTCATCACCATTAATATAGCTGTTAATATTGCTAATGATGTGGAAATTAGTTGTAATATTTCATATATTTTTATTATGTCTTTTTCGGTGGCTTGTCCTCCCACTAAAAGTAAAAGTCTGGTTAAGGATAAGGGAGCTGTGGTGCTGAGGTTTGCTACTAATATTCCTTTATTGAGTACTTTGAGAGGGCGTTCTCTAATTGTTCTATGTTCTTTAAATCCTTTTATTGAGGAGAAAACAAGAAATGCGTTGAGAAGATGAACAAGTAACGCGACTAATAAAACAATTTCTTGTCTAGTTAGAACAGCTAATGCTCCTAAGGCCGCACCAATCATAAGACTTCCGCTGTCCCCGTTAAAGATTTTTGAAGGATATCTATTATATGGATAATATCCTAATAAACATCCAATAATAAAGATACTGAGAATTATTCCTAGTTGAGTTTTTAAAATAAGAGAAGATATGAGAAGCCCTATAGATGCTAATAAAGTTGTAAAGGGCATAATTCCATTCATTATGTCTAACATATTAACAGCATTGGCTGGTCCAGCTATTGCAAATGGTAGTAAAAGCCAATAAATTATTGTTAATCTTATTTTTCCAATGATGGGTGCTCTTGGATGACCTAGAGAAATACGTGTGGGATATGCTAAATAACCTATGATTATAGGAATTATAGATATAGCTGAGAAAAATGTTTTAGTTTGACCTCCTAGAATTTTTATGTCATCTATTAATCCTACTAAAAAACTAAT
>Ga0164318_10000168_pt1 | contig 41610 bp, 35 predicted proteins | sample GuaBasSedimGuay9_FD_113734 | JGI IMG/M metagenome (GOLD analysis project Ga0164318, IMG submission 113734) | Subseafloor sediment microbial communities from Guaymas Basin, Gulf of California, Mexico - Guay9, Core 4571-4, 0-3 cm | ecosystem: Environmental > Aquatic > Marine > Hydrothermal vents... | reverse complement strand
TTCCTCAATAATTCAAATAATCCAATATTTTCCACTGTAGAACTTCAAGAAATAATAACCTTTCTTGATAAAATAGAATACGCAATTCGTAGAAATTATAATTTATCGTTGATTTTTGAAAATTTTTTAATTAATATCAAAAATGTAAAAAAATTAAATGAACTATTTGAAACAACTTAGCGACCAGGGAGTAAACAATGAGTGAAAATGAAAAAAAATTACCAGAAATAGTAGAAATCAAGTTTAAAAATAATAGAAGAGAATACTATTTAAATCCTAAAAATGTTAATATTTATATAGACAACTATGTCATTGTTGAAGCAGAAAGAGGTTATGATTTAGGTAAAGTGAACTACAAAGGAAGGCTATTCGATCCTGCAACTTATAAAAAACCTCTTTTAAATATTATCAGAAATGCTAAAATGCAAGAAATAGAAAAATTATCAGAACTGCGAGAAAAAGAACATCAAATCTTATTAAAAATAAAAAAACATATAAAAAACAAAGAAATTCCAATGAAACTTGTTGATGTGGAATATCAATTTGATGGAAATAAACTTACATTCTATTTCACAGCAGATCATAGAATAGATTTCAGAGAATTAGTAAGAGAATTAGCATCAATGTATAGAACTCGAATAGAAATGCGTCAAATAGGGGTGCGCGATGAGGCTCAAAAATTAGGTAGCTATGGTATCTGCGGTAGGCCTCTATGCTGTGTACAGTTTTTGAGAAAATTTGAAACTATATCTACTGATATTGTTAAAGAACAACATCTTTCCTTAAATCCAATCAAAATTTCAGGGATATGTGGAAGACTTATGTGTTGCCTGTTATATGAACATGAAATATACAAAGAAGCTTTAAAGGAATACCCACCTATTGGTGCTAAAATTGAAATAAATAAAATTGTTGGGGAAGTCCAAGAAATAAATATATTCAGAAAAACTCTAACTATCCAGGCAGAAACAGGAGAAAAGCACATTATTGAGGTAAATAATCTTCCGGAAAATGAATATCAAAAACTATTGAAGATAGCAGAAAATTATCATAAACGCGGTTTAAATGCAAATATTATTGAAGAATCATTAATAGATGAAAATGGCCAACCAATTTTAGGAGATGAAATTTTAGATGAAACTACAGAATCAGAAGAATCAAACAAAAATTCAACTGAAATTAATTGATACACACTGCCATTTACAATTTGATGACTATAAAAATGACTTAGAAGAAGTAATAAATACTTCAATACATGATTTCAATATTTATAAACTTATAAATATAGGTATAGATTTAGAAACATCTATTCAATCTATAAATCTTTCAAAAAAATACCCGGATCTTATTTATTCTGCGATTGGTATTCATCCAAACTATACTGCAAATATAGATGATAATGAATTAATAAAATTTGATGAACTTATTCAAACCAATAAGCAACTCATAAAAGCCTATGGTGAAATTGGACTTGATTATTATAGAAATTATTCCCACCCAAGTATTCAACAAAAATATTTTATAAAACAAATTAAATTAGCTCAAAAATATAATCTCCCAATTATAATACATTCTCGAGATTCATTTGATGATACTATAACAATATTAGAAGACCATGTAAGTCGGTTTTATCCAGTTGTATTTCACTGCTTTAGTGGGAATGAAGAGCAGCTATTAAAATTAAAAGAAAAAGGATATTATATTGGTATAGATGGGCCCATAACTTTTAAAAATAATAAAATGCCAAACTTTATTAAAAAATTTCCATTAAATAAAATTCTATTGGAAACAGACTCGCCTTTTCTAACACCTCATCCATTCAGAGGAAAAAGAAATATACCTGGATATGTGAAATTTGTAGCAGAAAAACTAAGTTCAATATTTGAAATTTCATTAGAGAAAATAGCAGAAATCACAACTCAAAATGCAATTAATTTCTTTAAATTAGGACATACAAACACATATACATATGAATTAGGCAATAATCTATACATAAATTTGACAAATAGATGTACTAATAAATGCTATTTTTGCCCTGCAGTCCATAAAAATTTTAATATAGGTGTATATAATTTAAAGCTAACAAAAGAACCAGATTTTGAAGAAATAATAACTCAAATAGATACAAATAAACAATATGGTGAAGTTGTATTCTGTGGTTTTGGAGAACCAACTTTGAAATTAGATATAGTAAAAAAAGTTGCACAATATCTAAAAAAATTTAATTATAGGATCAGATTAGATACAAATGGTCATGGAAATGTAATCCATAAAAGAAATATTTTAAAAGAATTATCCAATATAATTGATACAATTTCAATAAGCCTTAATGCCGAAAATGAAGAAATTTATACAAAAATATGTAACCCTGTTTTTGGAAAACAAACATATAACCAGGTATTAGATTTTATAAAAAATGCTAAAAAATATATCAAAAATGTACGTGTTAGTGTGGTTACAGTTCCTGAAATTAATATAGAAAAATGTAAAAAAATTGCAGATAATTTTAATATTGAATTTAAAGTGCGGCCATACGTAAAAGAAGGATTTTAAAATATGGGGAGTATAAGGACTCCAAAACCGGTTAAACTTATCTCAGCAATTATGGCTATTAATAATGAATATATGGAAAAAACACAAACAGAATTGATTAAAATTTATGGAAATATAGACTTAGAAAGTGAAATTTTTGATTTTTCTCACACAAGCTACTATAAAAAAGAAATGGGAGATAATCTAATTAAAAAATTTATTAGCTTTGAAAATTTATTTAATATAGAAATTATGCCAGATATTAAACTTAATACAAATAATATCGAATTAGAATTATCTGATTATTGCGATGCCGATACACAAATATGCAGAAAAATAAATATTGATCCTGGATATATTTCACCTGCTAAATTAGTTCTTTTAACTACAAAGAACTATGATCACAGAATTTACATAAGAAACGGCATATATGGGGAAGTCACATTACACTTTACAAAGGGTAAGTTTCATCCATGGGAATGGACTTATCCTGATTATAAAACAGAATTTGCTATAAACTTTTTTACAAAAGTTAGAAATAAATATATGAATCAATTAAAACAGCAAAATTTATTATAAAAGGAGATAATGATGAAATGCCCTGAATGCAATTTTGAAAATAAAAAATATGCGAAATATTGTGAAAAATGTGGTGCTTATCTAAGCCAGGATGAAAAACCAAATAAGTGGTCAAGCTTAATATCATTTATAATTGCTCTTTTTTCAACATCATTCTTCTATCAAATTTTTCCAGTACCACTTATAGAATTATCATACTGGGGTAAAATTTTAACAAGCCACTGGATTTGTAAAATAATTATTTTCTTAGGGTTTTGGTCAGTTTATCTATTATTGCTTTACTACTACCATTTACAAAAAAACTATAAAACTTTTGAAAAAATAAAAAATGAAATAACACTGCTTGAAATTATAAATTTATCCTCTTTAAAAAAACTATTTTATAATAATAACTACAAAAAATACTTTCAACATCCTTTATATAGAATAATAAAAAAAATAAATAAGACCCCAAACAACCTCAATGACATAATAGACGATGAAATATATAAAGTAGATTTAAATTATACTCTAATAAAATATTTTATTTGGGCTATACCTATATTAGGATTCGTAGGAACAGTAGCTGGTATTGCTATGTCAGTATCAGAATTTTCTACTTTTATTCAAAATTTAAAAGAAATTACAGAAATATCAAACAATATGAAAATCGCCTTAAGTGGTGTAACAAAAGGATTAGCAGCTGCTTTCAATACAACATTTCTTGCTCTTATCACTATAATACCTATAATGTTATTCAATAATCTTCTTCAAAAAAAAGAAGAAGAATTCTTGCTCGATATTAAAGAATTTATTTTACAAAATACTCAATCAAGTATAAAAAAACATTTAAAAATATATAGATATAAATAATTTTTTAAAATTTGACAATATCAACAAAGTTTTTTATAATATAATAGAGATGATTAAAAGGATGATAAAATGTTAAATGTGTTTAAAAATCTTAAAATTAGAACAAAATTCTTTATTTTTTTAGTAATAATCATCATTACAGAGCTATTAGCAGCATTATACTTCTATAACAGTTTATTAAGTATTAGAAATCTATATAATAACTATATGAAACAAACAAAAAAATTTTATGATATAAAAATACTTACAAAAACAAACCAAACTGCATTTAAAAAACAAGTCCAAGAATGGAAAGATATATTGCTTCGAGGCAATAATCTTAAGGACTATAAAAAATACTTAGCTAATTTTAATAAAGAAGAACAAAATGTAAAAAATTTACTAACTGAAATAAAAAATAAAATGCATTATATGAATCTTTCTGGATACAATATAGATAAATTAATAAATATGTATAAAGATTTAGGAATATTATATAGAAAAGCACTATCTCAATATGACAAAAACAATATTAGAAGTTTTCAAATTGTAGATAAGATTGTGCGAGGGAAAGATAGGCCTGTTACAAAAGAATTTGATAAATTAGTAGAAGAAGTTGATAAAGAATATCAACAGTACATTGAAAAATCAAATCAAGAATTAGATAACAAATTAAACAGTAAAATTACAACTTTTTTTATACTTCTTGTAATATTTTTAATAGCATCAATAGTAATTATATTAATGTTTTCTAGATATATTACAAATAATATTAAAAAAATAGATACTGCTGCAATGAGACTTCAAGAGCATGATTTAAGAGTTACATTAAGCAGTGATACAAAAGATGAATTTGGCACAATGAGCCAAAACTTGAATAAATTCATACTAAATTTAAGAGAAATTTTAAGCAATATTGAAGAATTTTCCCACAGCCTTGCAAGTAGTACTGATGAATTTAGTTCTACTATGGATATAATAAAAGACTCAATGATAAATAATTCTACTACAACAAATAATGTAACAGCAAATATAAATGAAGCTATGGAAACATTTAAAAATACAATCAACATGACAAACGAAGGGAAATTAGCAATTAAGAATATAACAGATGAAATGAATACTATATCAGAAATGGTTAATAATGGAACAACTACTATAATATCTCTTGGTAATGAGATAAACGAAATTAATAAAATAACTGAGTTAATAAATGAAATCGCATTACAAACACATTTATTATCACTTAATGCCACAATAGAATCAGCACGTGCAGGAGAAGCAGGTAAAGGGTTTACAGTTGTTGCATCAGAAGTTAGAACTTTGGCACAAAGAACATCAGAGTCAACTTCAGAAATTACAAAAATGATTCAAAAAGTACAACTGCATACTACAGAAGTAATCTCTACAATGGAAATAACAGATAAAGAAGTAAAAAATGGTGTTGATTTAATAGCAAAAACTGGTAAACTACTTGAAAATATTATTTATGAAATTGAAAAAATATCCGAAGTCATAAAATCAATAAGCAATGAAATATCCACTGTTAATGAAACAACATATCAAAATAGCCAGGCAATGGAAGAAAGCACAAAAGCAATAAAAGATATCTATATTACAGCTGAGGGATTAAAAAATATTGTTAATCAATTTAAAATTAAATAATTATATTTTTTACAACAAAAAACTTTCTAAAAAGGAAGTATTAAACAAATTTATAATATTTTGATAACAAATCTTCCTTTCTTTTGAGCAACCCAAAAGAAAGGAACACAAAAAAATCTATCCTATACTACTCAATATAAAAAACAAACAACATATTCACATAAAATTTATTTGTGTAGTGACATTAAAAGCATTGACCACAATAATAAAAATAGATTTTTTTGTATATAATAAATTAATTGAGAGGCAGTGTATAATTAATTGTGTCACCCTCTTGAAGGAAGAAATGCTTTTGTGTAGTTTTTTTTTAAAAATTACTTCAAGGAGGTGAACCAATGAACAAATTAATTATTGAACAATTAGCAAGTGAATTCAAAAGGATTATAAATATTTATCAAGAAGGCTCGGGTGTTTTGATATATTGAGGGATGTATTTAGACAATGAAAAAATGGGAGTGACATAATTTATTTGATATTACCGATGGAATTTTAAAAAATGATCCTATCTATCTTATTTTTATATAAAATAATAAAAAAAATAGTTGACAAATTAGCAAATATTTTGTTTATTATAAGGTGAAAATAAATAATATTCAGGAGTGTGGTAATGATAGAAGCTCAATTTTATGAAAAAATTGGTGATGATAAAATTCGTTGTGGTTTATGCCCCCATAATTGTATATTAAAAGAAGGACAGCGTGGTCTTTGTAGAGGAAGAAAAGTAATTGAGGGGAAGTTGATAGCATTAACTTATGGAGAAGCTGTAAGCGTATCAATGGATCCTATTGAAAAAAAGCCTTTGTACCATTATTTCCCGGGTACCAATATTATCTCATTAGGTCCAAATGCTTGTAATTTAAAATGTATTTGGTGTCAAAATTATGACGTTTCTCAAAATGAAGTACCTACACGTTCTGTTTCTCCGGAAGTATTATTAAATGTAGCAAATTCCAATGATGTTGTTGGTGTTGCTTTCACTTATACAGAACCTTTGATGATGTATGAATTCATAATTGATACAGCAAAGCTTTTTAAAGAATATAATAAAAAAATTGTATTAGTAACTAATGGTTATATTAATCGAAAGCCTTTAGAAAAATTATTACCTTTTGTGGATGCGATGAATATAGATCTTAAAGGATTTTCCGATGAATTTTATAAAAAATATACTAATGGGATTTTAGATTATGTTTTAGATACAATAAAAATTGCGTATAAAGCTGGAGTATTTATAGAAATAACCAATTTACTTATCCCTAATTTAAATGATGAACTGGCTGAAATTGAGGGTATGGCAAAATGGATTTCAAAATTAAGTCCAGATATTCCATTACATTTTTCACGTTATTTTCCAACTTATAAATGTAATCAACCACCTACACCGGAAAAGACTATATACAGTGCTTATTCTATTGCAAAAAAATATTTAAATTTTGTGTATCCCGGGAATATCAAAATAAATGGTTTATCTAATACTTATTGCAAAAAGTGTAATCATTTATTAGTAGAGAGACCAGGTCTTTTTGTCGCAAAAACGTTTTTTGACGAAAATGGGTTATGTCCTAATTGTGGAGAAGATAACAACTTTGTAATAAAATAAAGACTAATGTCCCAAAATTTAGATTTTGGAAGGTTAGGAGAGTCTTTAGCTTGTGATTATTTGAAAAAGAATGGTTTTATTATATTAAAACGTAATTTTTATTGTAAATATGGAGAAATAGATATAATTGCCACTAAAAATAAAGTTCTTCATTTTATTGAAATTAAAACAAGACATGGATTAGATTTTGGAGATCCAATTTTTGCTATTAATGCTTTTAAACAGGAAAAGATAAAAAAAACGGCTCTTATTTTTCTCTCAGAATTAGAAGAAGATAATTTTGTAGGGTATATCTTTGATGCTTTAACTATAGTTTTTACCTTGGATAAATATAATATAGAATTTTTTGAAAATATTTTTTGATATTCTCTTTTTTTGAGATGGAAGTTATAATAATTAAAGATAGTTTAGTTTGCCAAATTATTTTAAAGGTCAATGTTTGTATTATTTAGTCATCTGGTAGATTTTATACCAGTTTTTACTATGGAATTTGTAGTTTTTCAAAAAAAGATATAAGAACTAAATGAAAAGAATTGTGCAGATAGAAGTTAAAAGTTAATGTTGAATTTCCAATAATTATTTTTCCTACGATTTTTTATCAAATAATATATTTATCATTATAATTTTATTTTCATAAACAATGGTTAATAAGTGCTTGACTTAGTTAATATTTTTTCTTAATATTTTACGATATTTAGGGTATTATATTAATTTGGAACTAATATAAAAAAGGAGAAAAAAATGAGTGAATTAGCGGGATTAGATCCTATTAAAGTAAGACATGAAAAGTTAAACAAACTTCAAGAATTAGGGATATTACCATATAAATATTATTTTGAGAAAACTCATACATCAGTAGAAATACTGGAGAATGCTGAAGAATTAATTGAAAAGGAGACCTATGTTAAATTTGCTGGAAGGTTGATGTCTTTAAGAGAAATGGGAAAATCAAAATTTGGTCATTTGCAGGATACTTATGGCAAAATTCAAATATATATCAGAAAAGATGTTATTGGAGAAGATGAATTTAACCTTTTTAAGTATTATGATATTGGAGATCATTTTGGGGTAGAGGGTAAAGTTTTTAAAACAAAAACTGGTGAAATAACTATTGTTGTTGAAAAAATTGAATTATTGAGTAAGTCATTGTTACCATTGCCTGAAAAATGGCATGGTTTGAAGGATGTTGAAACCAGATATAGACAAAGATATGTGGATTTAATTGTCAATCCAGATGTTCGAGAAACATTTATCAAGAGAACACAAATTATAAAAGCTGTTAGAGAATTTTTAGATAATAAAGGTTTTTTAGAAGTAGAAACTCCAATTCTTCAGCCAATATACGGTGGTGCAAATGCAAGACCTTTTAAAACGCATCACAATGCTCTTGATATTGATTTATATCTTAGAATAGCCGATGAATTATATTTAAAGAGATTAATTGTTGGTGGTTTTGAGAAAGTTTATGAAATTGGAAAAGATTTTAGAAATGAAGGAATGGATAGAAATCATAATCCAGAATTTACAATGATTGAATTTTATCAAGCTTATGTTGATTATAATTACCTTATGGATTTAGTGGAAGAACTTATTACGACAGTGGCAAAAAAAGTTAATAATACTTTGATCGTAAAAAATCCGGATTTTGAAATAGATTTAACTCCGCCATGGGAAAGATTATCTTTATATGATTCAATCAAAAAATATACAGGGGTTGATATATCTAATATGACAAGGGAAGAGCTCCTTAAGTTATGTAAAGAAAAAGGAATGGAAGTTGAAGATAATTTTAATAGAGGGCAATTAATAGATGAATTATTTGGTGAATTTGTTGAACCTAATTTGATTAACCCTACTTTTATTTATGATTATCCAATAGAAATGTCTCCTCTTGCGAAATTGCATAGAACAAAAAAAGGTTTAACTGAAAGATTTGAATTGATAGTTGCTAAAAAAGAATTGTGTAATGCTTTTTCAGAATTGAATGATCCGCTTGATCAGAAAGACAGATTTTTAAAACAGATGGAGTTTCGAAGATTAGGAGATGAAGAAGCTCAGATGATGGATGAAGATTATGTACGAGCTTTAGAATATGGTTTGCCACCTACAGGTGGGGTTGGTATTGGTATTGATAGATTAACAATGTTATTGACAGGAGCGCCCTCGATTAGAGATGTTATATTATTTCCTCAAATGAAACCCGAAAACAAACAATTAAACAAATGAATTTTGAATTTTTTATTGCAAAGAGATATTTCAAAGGAAAAAGAAAAATTGGTTTTATATCGATTGTAACATATTTTGCAACTATTGGCATTGCTATTGGTGTAATGGTATTGAATATTGTACTTTCTGTGATGAACGGATTTGAAGATATTGTTAAAGAGAAGATTATTGGTGCAATTTCTCATATTCAAGTTGTAAGTTTTCACAATGAAGGTATAGTTGATTATGATTCTTTATGTACAGAAATAAAAAAAATCAAAGGAGTAACAGGTGTTTCTCCTTTGATTTTTAGCAAATCGGCTATTCAGTCAAAAGAAAATTTAGATGTTATTATTTTAAATGGTATTGATACGAATAGAGTGGATCAGGTGATAGATTTACGAAAATACATTATTGGTGGAGTATTGGATTTGGGATTGCAATATGATGAGGAAAGTGGTGATTCTTTACCGGGTATTGTTCTTGGGTATGATCTTGCTGATAGATTGAGATTGGTTGTTGGTCAGACTGTTGTACTTGGCAGTTTTAGAACTGTTTCTTTGATGGGAAATATGATGCCAAAGTTGAAAAAATGTGTTGTTACGGGTATTTTTAAAAGTGGCTTTTATGATTATGATGCAGCATTTGGTTTTGTATCATTAAAAACAGCACAGAATTTATTTTTTTATGGAAATAAAGTAAATCAAATAGATGTTAGAATCAAAGATATGTATCAGGCAAAAAAAATTGCCTCAATTATAGAAAAAAAATTAAAATATCCGTATTATACATTAAATTGGATTGATAGAAATAAAAAATTATTTACATGGATAAAATTAGAAAAATATGTAATGTTCACTATTTTAAATTTAATTATTTTTGTAGCAGTATTTAATATTATTTCGGCTTTGATTATGCTTGTTTTAAATAAGACAAAAGAGATAGGTATTTTACGAGCAATGGGAGCTACTAAAAAAAATATTATGAAAATTTTTATGTATGATGGACTTTCAGCAGGAATAATTGGCGTTATAACAGGTACCTTATTGAGTATTTTAGTATGTTATTTACAGCAAAAATATAAAATAATATCAATTCCTTCGGATCTATATACAATAGATGCTTTGCCTGTAAAAATGATCGTAAATGATTTTGTTCTTGTAGGATTATCTGGATTAATTTTAAGTTTTCTTGCTACTTTGTATCCGGCTAAAAAAGCGTCTGAACAGAAACCGGTTGAGGCATTGGTTTATGAATAAAAATATACTTGTTGTAAAAAAACTTTATAAAACTTATAGAACAGGTGATGAAATTATTGAAATATTTAAAGAAATGGATTTAGCAATTGAAGGCGGTAAAATTATAGCTTTATATGGCCCATCTGGTTCTGGAAAAAGCACATTTTTGCATCTTGTTGGTGGTTTGGATAGGCCGGATGAAGGGGAGATTGTGTTAGGAAATGATGTTATCAATAAATTATCGGATGATCAGATGTCAAAATTAAGAGCTTATAAAATTGGATATGTGTTTCAATTTCATCATCTTCTTAGTGATTTTTCTGCGATTGAAAATGTTATGATTCCTCAATTGATAGTGAATAAATCTAAAATGGAAGCTATACAGAGAGCGGAACATTTATTAAATATAGTTGGTTTAAAAAATAGAATGGAGCATAAGCCTGCTGAGCTTTCTGGTGGAGAAAGGCAAAGAGTGGCAATTGCAAGAGCATTGGCAAATGAACCTGATATTGTGTTAGCGGATGAACCTACTGGAAATCTGGATTTGAAAACAGCTAATAAAATTATAGATTTAATTATTGATTTAAATAAAAAATTTCATTATACTTTTATTATTGCAACACATGATCCAGAAATTGCAAAAATTGCCGATATTAGTTTTAAAATTGAAGATTATAAAATAAAAAGGCTTTAGTATGTTATGTGATAATTGTAAAAAAAATAAAGCAGTATTTTTAGTTAAAGAAATAATGATGGGTGAAGAAAGGGATATATATCTTTGTCAGTCATGCGCTTTTGATAAGGGCTTGACAGAAGTAGTTTTTGATTTTAAATTTAATTTGAAAAATTTTATCAATTCTGTTATTGAAGTAGATGATACTATAGAAGAGCTTTTATCTAATAATAAGGTTTGTGAAAAATGTGGTACTTCTTTAAATGAGATTTTAGAAGATGGATTATTGGGGTGTGCTCATTGTTTTGTTTCTTTTATGCCAGTATTAACGCAAATTTATAGTAAAGTTTTTAATACAAAAGAGCATTATGGGAAAATTCCTATAAAATTAGAAAAAGAAGTTGAAATTTTAAAAAGACTTGAAGAGTATAAAATAGAGCTTCAAAAGGCAATTAAAGAAGAAAATTATGAAAGAGCTGCATTTTTACGCGATAAAATAAAAGAATTATCACAAATCAAAACAGATTCGAATTAGTTATGAACAAAATTTTATTTAAATTTCCGGTTTGGGTAGAGCAGGCATCTGATATAATTTTACAATATAGAATAAGATTATCGAGAAATTTGGAAAATGTCCCTTTTGTGCATAAAACAGAAATGATTGATTTATATAATGTAAACCTTGAAGTAAAAAATGCTTTAGCTAAAATAGAATATGGACAGGATTTTCATAATATAGAATTTAGCCAGCAATCTTTCTGGGAGACTGAATGTATAAAAGAAAAACTTTATTTAAATGATATACATGTAAAAGATCAAAATAAAATTTTATTCATAAATGATGATATGGATTCTTTTATTGTTACTAATAGTAAAGATCATATAAGGTTATATCAGTATTTTGTTTCTGATGAAATAAACACATTTTATCAAAAAATAGATGAATTGGATAATCAGTTGTGTAAAAGATTAAATTATGCTTATCATAGAACTTTTGGATACTTATCTCCTCAAATTATCAATACAGGCACAGGGCTTAAAATAAGTGCTTTATTGCATTTACCAGGAACTAATTTTTTATCCAGGCTAAAAGATTTGATAAGTATGGCATCAAAATACAATTTTATTTTAAGAAGTATGTTATCTTTTGATAAAGAAAAAATAGGAAATTTATTTATTCTTGAGAATGAGTTTTCCTATGGGTTTAATGAAGAAACTATAATAAGTAATTTTGCTAAAGTAATAGATTATGTATATGAATTTGAGAAAAATAATAGGTTGGAACTTTTTGATTTACATCAGGATCAGATAAAAGATAAAATATTTCGTGCTTGGGGAATTCTGAATAATTCGTATATGCTGAATGTAAATGAGACTTATAATCTTTTTTCTGCTATACGGCTCGGAATATTTTTTAGATTGATTAATCAAAACATATTGAAAATCATTAAGAGATTAAGTATTATGGTATTACCGGGGCATCTTAGATTGCACTATGGAATAACAAATTCGACAACAGAGTTTGTTGATAAATATAGGGCAGAATATATTAAGCAAGAACTAAAAAAGGCAGGTTAAATTATGAATAATATGTTTACAGATATTTTAAGAAAAGTTATGGAAAATGCGGCATATGAAGCCCAGAGGCTAAATAGTGAATATATAGACGGTGAACATTTATTATTAGGAATGATTACTGAGGGGAATGGAGTTGGCATTAATATTTTGAAAAATTTCGGGATTGATTTAGAAGAGTTAAAAGAAATATTGGAAGAATCAATAGAGAATAAAAACCGAACAATGGTTGCAGGCACTATTCCTTTTACTGATAATGTTAGAAATATTTTAACTCGTGCCCAAATAGAAGCAGAATCTTTAAATTTTAAATATGTTGGTACTGAGCATTTATTATTAGCAATGCTAAAGATAAAAGATACAAATATTTATAATATTTTATTATCCTTTGGACTGAATTATGAAAAAGTGAAAAAAGAATTAGTAATATCATCAAAGAATAGTGAGGAAAGATTAGAACAGAAGAAAATAAAAACGCCATTTCTTGATAAATTTGGCAGGGATCTAACTCAATTAGCATTAGAAGATAAATTAGATCCTGTTATTGGTAGAGAAAAAGAAATAGAAAGATTGATATTGATTTTATGTAGAAGGAAAAAGAATAATCCTATTTTAATTGGTGAACCAGGCGTTGGTAAAACAGCAATAGTTGAAGGGGTAGCTCAGAAGATAGCAAGAAATGAGGTATCAGATAATTTAAAGAATAAAAGAATAGTATCTTTAGATATTGCGGCTATGGTTGCAGGTACGAAGTTTAGAGGGCAATTTGAGGAAAGAATGAAAAATATTCTTAATGAAATTGCCAATGCAGGGAATGTTATTATATTTATAGATGAGATTCATACAATAATTGGTGCTGGTGGTTCTGAAGGTTCTCTCGATGCTGCAAATATTTTAAAACCAATGCTTGCCAGAGGGGAAATTCAGTGTATTGGTGCAACTACTGCAGATGAATTTAGAAAATATATAGAAAAAGATGGAGCACTGGAAAGAAGATTTCAACCAATTTTTGTTGAACCGCCAACAGTGGCCGAAACAATTGATATACTAAAAGGAATAGTTTCTAAATATGAAGCATTCCATAATGTTAAATATACACCAAAAAGTTTAATAGAAGCAGCTCAGCTTGCAGATAGATATATTACAGATAGATTTTTACCAGATAAGGCAATTGATATTATCGATGAAGCCGGTGCTTTAATGAGTATAAAAAATAAAAAATATCCTCCTGAACTTCAGGATTTAGAAAAGAAATTGCATCAAATTTCACAAAAAAAACAAGAGGCTGTAACTCAACAGGATTTTGAAAAAGCTGCAAAATTAAGAGATGAAGAAAAGAGATTAAAATTTGAGATAGAAACTTCTAAGAAAGAATGGGAAAAGTTTTATAAAAAAGATGTAACAAAAATTACAGAAGAAGTAATTGCTGAAATTGTTTCTAATATGACAGGTATTCCATTGCAAAAAATTGGTGAAGATGAAAGAAAGAAATTATTGAATATAGAACATGAGTTGAATAAATATATTATAGGACAAGAACATGCTATTGAAAAATTAGCAAAAGCACTTCGAAGATCAAGAGCTGGATTGAGAGCATCTAATAGACCGATAGGTTCTTTTATATTCTTAGGCCCTTCAGGGGTGGGGAAAACATATACGGCGATTATGCTTGCTAAGTTACTTTTTGGAAGAGAAGATGCTTTAATAAGACTTGATATGACTGAATATATGGAAAAATTTAATATATCAAGATTGATTGGTGCTCCTCCCGGTTATGTAGGTTTTCAAGAAGGCGGACAATTGACTGAAAAAATTAGAAATCGTCCATACTCTGTTGTATTATTTGACGAAATTGAAAAGGCTCATCCTGATATTTATAATATTCTCCTGCAAATTTTAGATGGCGGTTTTATAACTGATTCTAATGGTAGAAAGGTTAGTTTTTCAAATTCTGTTATAATCCTTACCTCTAATATAGGTTCTCAGGAAATTATTAATTCTTCAAGATTGGGATTTAATGCTGAAAGTTCTTTGTCTCAAAAAGATATCGAATCAACTCTGAAAAATGAAGTTAAAAAATTTTTTAAACCAGAACTTATTAATAGATTTGATGATATAATTATATTTAGGAAGCTAAAAGATGATGATTTCAAGAAGATTACCGAAGTTGTATTCAATGAAACAAGACAACGAGCATTAGAAAAAAATATAGATGTGCTTTTAACTGAAAGTGCAAAGAATTATATTGCAAGCCTACATAAAAATGATAAAGCAGGTGCAAGAGAAATAAAAAATACCATACAAAATCTTATAGAAGATTATATATCTGAACAACTCCTTGAAGGTAAAATTAAAGAAGGAGATAAGGTTAAAATTAAGTTCTATCGAAAAAAATTAAAATTTGAAAAAATATAATTTTTTTTTCAATCTTAATGAAAAAGAACTATGAATTCATAGCAATTTTATTTTCTATATTTTTTGTCGTACTCAGTTTTTTACATTTATATTATGAATATTCAAATTCTATTATTTTAAATTATTTTCTTAATATAAATAAAAAAAAAATTAATGTTTCCTATTCAGATTTGACAATAAATACGAATTTTATATTGATTAAGGATTTAAACATAAAAGAAAAGAATAAATATTCTTTAAAATGTAAGGATTGTTCATTTACCTTTAATTTTTTTGAAATGATATTGTATTGGGCAAAATTAAAAACGCCAAGTATAAATATTTTTATAAATATGCCAGAAATACATGTTTATAAGAATGATGAAGTAGTCAAACAAAAAACAACTATTAATTTAGAAAAATTATATGATTATTGGTTTTATGGCGATATTGTTGTGAATAATGGAATTTTTATTTATGATACTTTGCAGCCAATAATATTTGATATAAAAATGAATAATAAATATTCTAATACCATTAATACCTCTTTTCAACTGAAAAATATAGGTGAGATTAATGCTAAGATCAAAAAAAATAAGATAATAGAAATTAATAGTAGTGGATTAAATATTAAATTAGCCGGGGTTAATTTAATTATAGATTCATTAACAAGCACATTAGCAATAAAAAAAGAAATAAATATCAAAGATGCTCAATTATATAATGTTATATTAGCTCAAAATGATAATTATATCAAAATTCCTTTGTTGTCTATAAAAAATAATTTTTTAACATCAAATAATATAGAAATAAATTATAAAACTTATTCACTAATAACAAATTTGACATCAAATAATATAAAAGAATTCAAAAATATAAAACTTTCTGGTTTTATACAAAATGAAAAGCTAAAAGATCTTTCTGTAAAATTAAATGATATTGAAATATTGTCTACCTCTCCGTTATTAAATATTAAGGGAAATATAACAGTCCAAAATAAAATAAAAAATTTAACATCAAATTTTTTATTGAATTATAATATGGAAGATAAGGAAGGAGAAATAAATTTAAATTATGATAAAAATGATGAATATGTTTCTATAATTGGTAGAATAAAGGATTCTATTTATAGTATTAGTGGTAAAATGAATGGTTTTATTGATTCTTCTTTAAAATATAATAAATTTCTTAATAATACAAAATATTTAATTAATTTTGATATACAAGGGGAACATCAACAATATAGTTTCAAAATAAATTCTGTAATTAATAATGAATATCTTTTTAATAAAAAAATAAATAAAATAATATTACATGCAGAAGGTTCAAATAATAGTATGAATTTTCATATTACGGATAGTAATTTTGTAACAGCTGAAGGCAATATTTTAAAAAAGGATAAAAAGCTTATTCCCAATGTTAAAATATCTTTTTTCAATTTCCCATCGTTTATCAAATTAGAAAATATCGAATATCCAAAAATTTCAGGCACCCTTTATTCGTATATAAAAAAAGATACATTAAAAACAGATGGGAAGATAAGATTACTAAATCAAAAAAAGAAAGCCAACATAATATCAAAAATTACTGCAAAAAAAATAGGTAAAGAATTGTATATAGGGATGGATTTTGAAAAATTTATAGTAGGAGATAGTTCATATAAAGTGAAGGGATTTTATATTAATAATGAAAATGAGAAATATTTGAATTTTTTTGTGGATTCATCAGAAATGAATGTAAAATGGGTTCCCAATGGTTTTAATATGGACTTTAAATTTTATTATATAAACTTTATCAAATTGCAAAATATCTATTCTAAGTTAAACTTTATCTCTGATCTTGATGGAAAAGTATTAGGAGAGTTGCATATAAAGAAAAGAAAAGAAACAGAAGCTAAGGGGCAAATTAGGCTTATTGATGGTTATTATAAATATATAAATAAACTATATTGCGATGCTGAGTATTGCTATAAGGATAATAAACATATTGTAAGAAATTTAGAATTGAGTTCTTCAGAAAATATTATTGCAAAATCAGATTCTTTTGTTATATCGAATGATACTTTATATGGGATTATAACGGGTAATGGGGTGGATGCTTATTATCTCCCTGCAGCATATGATTGGTTAGAAGATAAAATCGAAGGGACTTTTTCTTATAAAATGAAATTAGATGGAGATTTTAAACATCCTTATTTAAAATGGGAATTGCAAGGAGTTAATGGAGACTTTTGGTTTTTTTATTTTGATGCATTAAAATTGAATATTATTTATAATAATTTCACATTTTATTTTAATGATATAGTACTTGAAAAAGATAAAAATTATAAAATAACTGGTGATGGTTTGGTAGCTAATGTATTTTACAAAAGAGAAGATTGGTATAAAAATTATGATTATAAATTTAATTTTAATATGGAAGGGAAAAATGTTTTATACATATTACCCAGATTATTGCCATCTATATTTAAAAAATCTAATGCAGAAGGTAAGTTATCATTGAGCTTTGCTGGGATTTCAGATTCCATGTGGTTTGAAGAAATAAAAGGATATATTAAAAATGGAACACTGTATCCAACTATGGTTGTAGATAAAATAACTAATATTAATGGGATTATCACATTTGATAAATATAACAATTTTATCAAGTTTATTGATTTTACAGGTAGAATAAATAATGGAAATATTCTTATATATAACACATACAGCGTAGATACAACAAATGCTTATTTGAAAAATATACCGCCCTTTTATATAGATTTGGAACCTTTAAAAACACGTCTTGGATATTTTTTTATAAAAACAGATTGGATTGAGGTGAATATTCCGAGTCTTATGCAATCTTATAAAAAATGTTTTATCAAATTGAGTAGTTCGTATAATTTACCTAATTTTTTAGTAGGGGGACCATATCCAGAAGCTAACATAGTTGGTAAAATATATGCAAAAGATATGGAGTTTTTTTATCCCCCTGAGCCAGATGAAACATCTGAGCAAAATACTTTATTGGATAGTTTAAACTATAATTTGAAATTAATTGCAACTAAAAATGTATGGTTTAGGACTACATTTGCATCTATAAAAATTGAAGATAATTCTATTTTAGAATTAAAAGGTAAATTTATAGATAGTACATTAACTTTAAATGGCACAATAAATTTTCCGGAAGGTACTATCAATTATATGAATAAAGAATTTACCCTTGAGCAAGCATCTTTAGAATTTAGTGGTTCAGATGTTTTGACTACAATAACAGGAAAAGCATATCATAATTATTTTGATATTGAAAAAGGAAAAGAAGTAAGGCTTGAAATAAGACCTTATTTTGTTGATCCTTTATCTGGCCGTCCTGTATCTCGCGGGAAAATTGAAAATATTAGATGGAAGTTAATATCAAATGAATGGACAGGACTTGAACACACTAATATAGCAGAAAAAATATTATCTTCATCTGATTATAAACAATATGCAAAAGATTTTGTAATAGGAAGTATGGATAACCTATTTATCCAGGAATATCTGCAATATTTAGAAACAAATATAAAAAAAACATTACCTTTCGTTGACTTTTTGAGAATAAATCCGTCTATATTGGGTAATATTTTTCAGCAACAAAATGAAGAGAATAATACATACGATAAATCCTCATTTTCTCCAACAACCTGGTCTCTTCTTTCGAATTCACGAATAACTATTGGTAAATATCTCACTAATAGATGGTATATTACTTATACTGGAACATTATTATCAAAAAGATTAAATTATAATAATGATTATTCATTAGATATGCGGCATCAGTTTAATCTACAATTTAGATTTTATAAAGCTTTATCTTTTAATTTGCAGTTTTTATATGATACTGAAACTCAAGAATCAGATAAAAGATTTCAAGTATATTGGCATTTTATGATAAAATAATTTTATTTTAATTTAAAATATATCGTTATAATACCTCGTTGTAAAGAATCTTTTTCTATATCTGGTAATTTATTAAATTTCCATTGTTTCAAAGCAGTAATTGTATTTTTTTCTGCCTGTAAATTGCCTTTTTTAATAGGAATTATGTCTATAATATTGCCCGTTCCATCAACTACTAATTTATATTTTAGCGAAATTTCTTCTTTTAAATCAGAGACGGGTTTGGGCAAAATTTTATAGATAATTTTTCTATTTTTTAAATCCCCTTCTATTTTAAAACTACTGTTATCTTGTAATGATTTATCACTAAGTAAGCTTTTTTTCTTATCTGGCAATACTAAGTCGGATGTTTGTTTATTAATATTATTTTCTATTATATCATCAGACGGATTGATAGAAGGTTTAACTGCAGGTATATCTTCAATCATATCTGGATTTTGATTATCCAGTATATCCGCTGTATTATTAGTATTATTGATTTTTTCAGGAATATTGGAAGAAATTATTTTAGGTTGTTTCTGTGTGTTATCTATTGGGTTAATAACTTCTTTTTTTTCTGGTTCAATATCCGGTTGAATAAAAGATACACTAATATCTGTTTTTAAATTTTTAATATCTTTTACAGGACAAGTTACAAAAATAAGTAAAGCTATTAAAACGATATGAATCAAAATTGAATAGAGAAAATATTTATACTTCATTTTTTTTACTAATTGTAGAAATTATAACGTCTTCAGCACCTGCAGATTTAATTATATCAATAACCTGAATTATAAAATCTAATTTAAGTTCTTTATCTGCCTTCAACAAAATTTTAGAAATTTTCTTATCCTGAATTTGTTTAGATAATAATGGTTCCAATTCATTATATGATACAATATTTCCATTGATGAAAAATTCTTTTCTATCATTTATAGAAACAGTAATAAATTTTTTATTAATATTTTTAGCAGAACTTGATTTGGGGAGTTTGACTTTTATCCCTGTGTTGGTGACAAAAGAAGAAGATAACAAAAAGAAGATAATTAGTAGCAATATAATATCTGTTAATGAAATTGTTGAGAATGCTATTATAAGTTTTGTTTTTTTATTCAATTTCATTTTTTACATCCTGGTTTTTTAATAACTCCAAGATTTCTTTTGAACTTTGCTGTATTTCAAAAACAAATATATCAATTTTTCCAACAAGATAATTATAAGCAATTAAAACAGGAATACCGATACTTAGCCCTACAGCTGTTGTAACTAATGCTTCCCAGATTCCACCAGCAAGAATTTCAGGATTAACATTACCAGCATTGGTTTGGATAGCCATAAAAGTTTTTATCATACCAGTTACTGTTCCTAAAAAACCTATCAATGGACTTGCCGCAGCAATTGTCCCTAATATATTCATGTGTTTTTCTAATTTAAATAACTGTAATTGTGATTCTGTTTCTATAAAATCTTTTATTTCATTATATTCGAGATTTCTTTTTTTGATAATACCTTTTAAGACTATAGATACCGGTGAATTTGTACTTTCACAAATGGCAATAGCACTATCTATGTCATTATTTAAAATTAGCAATTTTAATTTATTCATAAATGCCCTTGTATTTATTCTTAATCTTTTGATTGTTATATATCTTTCGATAAAAACCGCTACAGCTATTATAGATAATATAAATAAAATGTAAACTAATATCCCACCTTTTAAGACTATATTTATTAAATTCATACTAACTCCTTTTTAAAGGTTTCTTTTTATAATAAAGTGATTTAAAATATATGTCAAGTAAAACTATATTAAAAGTAGTGAAAATCGTAGGCATTATTTTTTATGAGGAAATATTTTTTTAGATTAATTTGATCACAAGATAAGTATCATGATAATAAAATATTATGTTTCTAATTTATTTATAATAAATTGCTTGACAAATTTATTTTTTTGTATTATATATGTCAAATCCTAAGGAAAGAGAGGTATGCAGAGAGTAATTGGCAGGTAAATTTTTTATCGAAATTTTTGGCTGCCAGATGAATATTTATGATGCAAATCTGGTAGCAACTATTTTTCAACATTATGGGTTTGAAAAATCTACAAATATACATGAGAGTGAGTTTATAATTCTTCAGACATGCTCTGTAAGAAAGCATGCTGAGGATAGAATTAGAAATAAATTAGTTCATTATACAGCTTTAAAAAAGAAAAAGCCTGATTTAAAAATAATATTATCAGGATGTCTTGCACAGCATAAAGCAATAGAATTGGCAAAAGAATTTCAGGAAATTGATTTAATAGTTGGTACAGGGGAATATTTAAAAATAAAAAATTTTCTGGAAAATAGATGCAATAAAAAGATAAATATTGAGCTTGATGATAAAATTGATTATTCCGATTTATATTCAGAACAATTTTATTCAGATAGCAATGCATATATACCAATAATGAGAGGTTGCAATAATTTTTGTTCTTATTGTATTGTACCATATTTAAGAGGAAGGGAAAGAAGTAGGAAACCCCAAGATATTATAAATGAAATTAATAAATTAAATCCTAACAAATTTAAAGAAATTACATTATTAGGTCAAAATGTTAATTCATATATGTATGGAAATATAGATTTTCCGGAACTTTTACGTTTAATTGATGAAAATACGGATTTTAAAAGGATAAGATTTTTGACCTCCCATCCTAAAGATATTTCTATTAGGTTGATAGAGCAAATTGCGAAATTAAATTCTTTATGTGAGCATATTCATTTACCAGTACAATCTGGTTCAAATAAGATATTAAAATTGATGAACAGAAATTATACGAGAGAATCTTATATTGAAAAAATAAGATTGGCGAAAGAGATTATTGATAAAGTTAGCTTATCAACAGATATTATTGTGGGATTTCCAGGTGAGGATGAAGATGATTTTAAGGAGACATTGGAGCTTTTAGATATTGTTGGTTTTGAAGATGCTTTTATGTATAAATATTCAAAACGGGAAGGCACGGCTGCTGCATTGATTGAGGAGACTTTGACAGAAGAAGAGAAGGTAAAAAGGCTTAATAAATTAATTAAGTATCAGTTGGGAATTTCTAATAAAGTTTTACATAATAGAATTGGTGATATTATGGAAGTTTTGATAGAAGGTAGAAGCAAAAAAAATGAAAATGAATTTTTGGGAAGATCGAGAGAAAATATAATGGTAGTTTTCCCTTCAAATAATAAATTGAAAATGTATGATATTTGTAATGTTAAAATTACAGGAGTTTCTGGAAAAACATTAAGAGGGGAATTGATTTGAAAAGAAAGATAGAACAGATTATAGGTAGAAGAATCCCATTTAGTATAAAAATTGCGATTGACGGGCCAGCAGCTTCTGGTAAAAGTACTACTGCAAAAATATTAGCGAAGGAACTCGGTTTTGTATATATTGATACAGGGGCTATGTATAGAGCATTTACATATAAGGTGTTGAAGAATGATTTAAAAGAAACAGACATTGAAAAGATAAAAAAATTATTAGAAAATACAAATATCGATCTTTTTTATAATGATGGAGTACTTAATGTTAAAATTGATAATGAAGATGTTACAGAGGTAATACGTACCCCGAAGGTATCTTCTTTTGTTTCTGAGATTGCAGCTATTCCTGAAGTTAGGGTAAAAATGGTTCAATGGCAGAGAGAACTTGCTAATAAAGAAGATTCTATTTTAGATGGCAGAGATATAGGAACGGTGGTTTTACCAGATGCTTTTTTAAAAATTTTTATGGTTTGTTCTTTACAAGCAAGAGCAAAAAGAAGATTAAAAGAGCTTAAAGAAAAGGGGATTGATATAGCTCTGGAAGATGTTATAAAAGATATTGAGAAGAGAGATAGGATAGATAGTTCAAGAAGTATGGGGCCTTTAAAACAGGCAGAAGATGCTATTTTGGTTGATACTTCTAATCTTACGATTGAAGAACAGGTTAATTTTGTAAAAAATTTATTAATTGAAAAGTTGAAAAATGAATTGGTTTTATAAATTAGTAAAAAATACAGCTTATGTAATCTTTAAAGTAGTATTTGGGTTAAAAGAATATGGTCTTGATAATATATCTGATGAAGGGCCATATATTCTTGCTTCCAATCATAATTCTTTTTTAGATCCGCCAATAATTGGAGCAACGTATCCTTATGAACTGATGTTTGCTGCAAAAAAAGAATTATTTAAAATTCCGATTTTAGGTTTTGCTATAAAAAAATTAAATTCAGTACCAATTGATAGACAGGGAATTTCTTTAACTTCTTTGAAAATTATTATAAATAAAGTTAGAGAGGAAGGAAAGTCTGTTATTATTTTTCCTGAAGGAACGAGAAAGCATGAAAAAGATCTGGAAAGTGGTAAACGAGGTATCGGGTTTCTGGCTTCCAAACTTAAAATACCTGTTATTCCAGTATATATTCATAATTCTAAACATAAATTTAAGGCCTTGTTTCGTATAAGTCCTATAATTATTTATTATGGTAAGCCTGTTTATTTTGATTATGAATCTTCTAATAAAAGAGAATTAACATACAGAATTTTAGATGAAGTATTTGAAAAGATAAAAGAAATTAAAAATAAGGTAGCTACCAAATGAAAATTATTTTAGCAAAATATGCAGGGTTTTGTTTTGGCGTAGAAAGAGCAATAAATACATTAAAAGAATTAAAAAATAATATCAATGCTAAGATATATACAATAGGCCCGATAATTCATAATCCGCAGGTTGTTGAAGATTTTAAGAAGATAGGCATATATCCTATAGATGAGGAAGATATTGATAATTTATCAGATGAATATGTTGTTATTCGTTCTCATGGAGTTTCTAATGAAGTTTATCATAAATTGCAGAATAAAAATTTACATATTATTGACACAACATGTCCTTATGTAAAGAATGTTCATAAGAAAGTAGAATATTTAGAGAAAAATAATTATAAAGTTGTAGTACTTGGGAAAAGAGATCATCCAGAGGTGGAGGGGATAATAGGACATTGTAAAGAAACACCTTATATAATTAATTCAGATGACGATTTAGATAATTTTCCGTTTACTGAAAGAATTGGAGTTGTAGCCCAGACTACTTCTATATCGGAAGTGTTCAAAAAATTTGTAGCAGGACTTTCGCTTAAATCTACTGAGATGTTGGTTTATAATACTATTTGCGATGCTACTGAAAAGAGACAAAGTGAAGCTATAGAAATAGCTAAAAAATGTGATAAAATGATAGTAATTGGTGGGAAAAATAGTTCGAATAGTAATAAATTGAAGGAAATAGCAAAACAATATTTAGAGCATGTATTTTTTATAGAAACTGCTGAAGAGTTGGATGTTTTAGATTTTAGTGATAATGATATTATTGGTATAACAGCGGGGGCGTCTACCCCAAAGGAATCTATAAATGGAGTTTTAGAGTTTTTGAAAAATAATTTTAATGTTAACTTGGAGATATTTCAATCTTTAAGAAAACAAAAGGAGGAAAATTAATGGCTGAAGAAAAAGTCAATGTTAATGAACAGCAGGAGGAAGTGCAGAATAATTCTGTTGAGGAACAGCAGCCAAAAGCTGAAGAAAAACAAGTAAAACCGAAAGATGAAAATGTCCTTAAAGTAGTAGGAGATATTGTTGAGGAAGAAACTTATGATGAATCTGAGTATGAGGAATTAAAGAATGTGTATGAAAAATCATTTAAATCAGTAAAAGAGGGAGAAATTGTAAAAGGAAAGATAGTACAAATTACTAATAAAGAAGTAGTTGTTGATATTGGTTTTAAAGCAGAGGGAATAATTCCAATAGAAGAATTTAATGAACCTGAAAAATTGGAAGTTGGCCAGGAAGTAGATGTTTTTTTAGATAGTATTGAAACACAGGAAGGTATTTTATCATTATCCAAAAAGAAAGCAGATTTTTATCTTGTTTGGGATCAGCTTAAAAAAGATTATGAAGAGGGTAATGTTATTGATGGCTATGTAGCAAAACGAATTAAAGGTGGAATGGTTGTTAAAATTTATGGTGTTGAGGCATTCTTGCCGGGTTCACAGATTGATATTAAACAAGTAACAAATTTTAATGAATGGGTAGGACAGACAATTCCTGTAAAAATTATCAAGATTAATAAAGCCAGAAGAAATATAGTTGTATCAAGAAGAGCTGTATTGGAAGAAAGCAGGGAAAAGAAACGTCAGGAATTATTGAAAACATTAGAAAAAGGTATGGTTGTTGAAGGTGTTGTTAAAAATATTACTGATTTTGGTGTTTTTATAGATCTTGGTGGTGTGGATGGATTGCTTCATATTACAGATATGTCATGGGGCAGAATAAATCATCCAACTGAATTAATAAAGAAAGATGAAAGAATTAAAGTAAAAATTATTGATTATGATAAAAATAAACAAAGAGTTTCTTTAGGGCTAAAACAGTTAGAACCTCATCCATGGGAAAAAGTTGAAGAAAAATATAGAATTGGCACAAAGGTTAAAGGAAAAGTGGTTAATATTACTGATTACGGCGCATTTGTTGAACTTGAAAAGGGCATTGAAGGGTTGATCCATATTTCTGAAATGTCATGGACTCAACATGTAAAACATCCGTCTGAGGTATTAAAAATTGGTGATGAAGTTGAAGCAGTAGTTTTAAGTGTTAATAAAGATGAACAAAAAATTTCTCTTGGTTTAAAACAAGCTACTCCAGATCCATGGGAAGTTGCAGTTGAAAAATACCCTGTGGGTACTAAATTAAAAGGTGTTATTAAAAATTTGACTAATTTTGGTGTTTTTATTGAGATGGAAGATGGTGTTGAGGGTCTTGTTCATATTTCAGATATATCATGGTCAAAGCGAATAAGACATCCTAACGAAATTCTTAAAAAAGGTCAGGAAGTTGAAGTAGTTGTTTTAGGTATAGATAAAGAAAATAGAAGAATATCTTTAGGTATGAAACAAGTTCATGAAGATCCATGGAAAGTTCATATTGATAAATATAAACCAGATGTAGAAACTATTGGAAAAATTAGAAAAGTTTTAGAAAAAGGATTGGTGGTAGATCTTGACTATGATTTTGAAGGTTTTGTCCCAGTTTCTCAAATTTATATAGGGCCAATCAAAAGAACAAATGATTTCTTTAAAGAAGGAATGGAAATACCTTTGAAAGTCATGGAAGTTAACAAAGATGAAAGAAGAATAGTGCTTTCTTTTAGAGAATATTTTAATGCAAGACCAAGAAAAGATTTTGACGATTTTATGGCAGCTCATAAGGATAATCATGATACAAAATCAAATTAACAAAATAAATGGGTGGAGATATTATTCTTCACCCATTTTTCCCCTTTATATAGAAATATTCGAGGTACTCTTTCTGAAATCCAGCAGGTAACTTCATAAGTAATAGTATCAAGCATTTTTGCTATATCTGCTATTAATATTGTTTGATTATTGGATTCCCCGTATAAGATAACATCATCTCCTATATTGATAAAATCATCATTTTCAAGATTTAGCATTATTTGGTCCATTGTAACTCTTCCGGCAATTTTATATTTTTTATTTCCTATTATCGCATATCCCCTATTTGATAATTTTCTATTGTAGCCGTCACCATATCCAATAGGAATTGTTCCTATTATTGTATCTTTTGTTGCAAGGAAAGTTCTACCATAGCTTACACTATCTCCTTTTTTGACTGTTTTCTTGTGAATAATTTTTGTAACTAACCGCATCACTTGTTTTAGCTCAAAATTTTTATCAACTTCATCAGAAGGATATAATCCATAAGTCATGATTCCCGGCCTAATAAGATTAAAGAAATCAAGGTTTAGATCTATAATGGCTCCACTATTTTCACAATGTATGTATTTAGGTGATAAATTAATATTATTAATTATATTTCGAAAAATTTCTATTTGCTTTAAAGTAAAAGTCTTATCTTTTACATCAGATATAGGAAAATGAGTATAAATTCCTTCTATAATTATATTTTCCAGTTTTGATATTTTAGCAATAATGGAAATAGCTTCTTCATGCTTTATTCCTATTCTTCCCATTCCAGTATCAATATTTATATGAACTTTGATTTTTTTGTTATATGAATTAAGTTTTTTAGCAATTTCATAGGAAGTTATAGTTGGAGTGAGGTTGTATTCAAATATATAAGGTATATCTTCTTCTAATAATGCTCCGAAAACCAATATTGGTTTAGTAATACCATTTTCACGTAGTTTGATTCCTTCTGATATAATTGCTACTCCAAGAAAATCTATATTTAAAATATCCTGTAAAAATTTAGACACCCCTATTATTCCATGTCCATAAGCATTAGCTTTAACAGGTACTAATATTTTTTTATCAGGAAATTTATTTCTTATTTGATTGATATTAAATTCAAGATTATCAAGAAGTATCTCTGCTCTTGTTGATCTCTCCCATTTTTTCATCAACTCCTCCTCCATTTTTATCATTTTTATAATATTCGTTAAAAGCTCTAAAAAATATACTTATTTTGTAGTTATAAGCTATATTATATTCTAATATTTCTTTTTCAAGAGCATTCCAGTAATTATTATAAACTTCTTTTTTGCTCATTATTTCTATATATTTTTTTTCACAATTGGCACTATATTTATTGATTTTTTTGAGGAATTCTTTATGATTTGTTATCATTTTAAAATTGAGACTTTCAAAGTTGATTCGTTTGGTTTTATTTTTTAATAAATCAAAAAAATTTTTATAATCTGTTATATATGGGAAATAAGGCCCAATATGAGCATAAGTATATATATTATTTTTATTTAAGGTTTCAATTACTTCTATTCTTTTTTCTATAGGAGGTGTGTTTCTTTCAAAATTGTCTATTATGAATTTGGAGTTTAATGTAATACATATTTTGGGATTTTTCATTTCTTTTAATATTTCAATATCTCGTAAGATGAGATCTGATTTTGTTAATATAAAAGGGGAATAATCATATTTTTTAAGCAATATTAATATTTGTTGTGTAAGTTTATATTTTTTCTCAACTGGTTGATATGGATCTGTTGTTGCACCGATTAATACAGTTTTTCCTGTATTTAGTGGTAACTGTTTTTTGAGAATATCAATTATATTTTCTTTTATTTGGACATATGATCCATAAGGCAATTTATGTTTTCTCGCAAATTTATTGAATTTTACATAACAATAAATACAATTAAAGAAGCAACCCCTATATGGATTTATAGTAAAATCTGCAACACCTATTCCAGTAGGAGATAAAGCTCGTTCTGTTTTTATAAATTCTATATTAAATTTTTCCATGGGGATTAAATTAATGAATAATTTATTTATAGTCAATTAATTTTTTGTGCTCAAAGAACAAAAAATAAAAACTCTTTTTAAATTTTTATTCTGAAAATTATTTAATTTTTATATAATTACTTTCACCTTTGACAATTATAATTATAAAAAATAGTAAAAGTTTTGCATTTTATTGAAATGAGTAAAGAGGGTAGGTTTGTCTCCCTCTTTACTGAAAAATTTATTTTACATTTATATCAGATTCATTAAATATTTTCTCACAATGATAACATTTTACAGTTAGAGGAGTTTTACTTAAAACATAGAATTTTGTTTCTACAGGTTCAACATTTGTTATACATTTAGGATTAGGGCATTTAATGATATTTTCAAAGATGTCTGGAATGCTTACTTCGATTTTATCGATAATTTTATAGTCTTTTATAATGCAGTAAGTTGCATGAGGACTTACTAAAGATAGTTTATTAATTTCCTGATGAGTTAAAGTTTTATTTTCGATTTTGATTATATCTTTTTTGCCATATTTTTTACTGTCATAATTTATACCGATTGTCATAACATTTTTTACACTTAATCCTAAAACTTTTAGAGCATTAAAAGCAGAACCAGGTTTGAGATGGTCTAATACAGAGCCATTTTTTAATTTTGTTACACGAAGAAAATTTTGATCTAATTTATTTTCTTTCATAGTATAGTTCCTGTTACAAGTGATAATAATGCTTTACGAACAGTTACACCGTTTTTTGATTGACGAAAATATTCAGCTTGTGGAGTATTATCTAATGAAGTATGAATCTCATTTACTCTTGGTAAAGGATGTAAAATTTTTAAATCTTTTTTTATATAATTTAAAATTTTTGTATCGATTATATAAGAATTTTTTACTTTTTCATATTCTAAAGGGTCAATAAATCTTTCTCTTTGGATTCTTGTAACATATAAAATATCCAGTTCTCCCAGATAGTCAAATAGATCATTGGTTTCATAATATATTCTATTTCTTTCATTTAAAGAAGATAAAATACTTTCGGGCATACGTAAAAGATTAGGAGATATAAAATAGAAAGTTGTATTGAATAAGCTTAAAGCTTCCGCAAGAGAATGAACAGTTCTTCCGTATTTTAAATCACCTACCATTCCTATTTTTAGGTTTTCTAATGAGCCTTTGGTTTTTAATATAGTATATAAATCCAGAAGAGTTTGTGTAGGATGCTGGTTTGCTCCATCTCCTCCATTTATTACTGGGATTTCTGTTGATTCAGCTGCGACTCTTGCAGAGCCTTCAAGGGGATGACGAATTACCATAACATCTGCATAGCCTTCCATCATTTTTGCAGTATCACTTACTGTTTCTCCTTTTGCAGCAGATGAACTACCTCCCTTATCAAAACCAAGAACAGAGCCTCCTAATTGTAACATAGCACTGACAAAACTAAGCCTTGTTCTGGTTGATGGTTCATAGAAACAAGTTGCTAAGATTTTTCCTGCTAAAAGTGGTTTTCTTAAATTCTCAAATTTTTTCGAGTACTCAAGAATAAAGAGAAGCTCTTCTTTAGTAAAATCATTAATAGAAATAATATCTCTGCCTTTAAAGTGCTCGAACATTATCTCTCCATTATTTTTGAGGGTTTTTCATTGGTTTCATTCCTGTAGACATAAGCACTGATTGCCAGAACGTACTATGTAAATCTACTTTTTTTCTATGACTTATTACTAATGGAATAGGGATATGGATATAAGTATCATGTAGTAAACCAACACATACATCTGTTTTCCCTGCCATTGCTGCATGAACAGCAGACTGTGCCAGATTTGTACAATAAATAGAATCATTAGAATTTGCAGGTACAGAGCGAATAATATAACTGGGATCAATATATTTAAGTGTGATTTCTACGCCTTCTTTTGCAAAAAACTCAATAATTTTCTCCTTAAGAAATAAACCAATATCACCTAATTTTTTATTTCCACTGGCATCGTATCCTGTAGACGGAATAAATTCCTGTCCTGCTCCTTCTGCTACAATAATTAAGGCATGGTGTCTTTCTACTATTCTTTTCTTTAGTTGGTCAAGAAAACCATTAGGTCCATATAAATCCCAGTCCATTTCAGGTATTAAAACAAAATTTGCTTCATTTGAAGCAAGAGCAGTTGCAGCAGCAATAAAACCGGATTCTCGTCCCATTAGTTTAACAAGTCCTATTCCATTGAATGCCCCTTTGGCTTCTGTATGCGCTGCATTAACCGCCTCAGTGGCAACTGATACCGCTGTTTCAAAACCAAATGTTTTGCTAATAAAAGCTATATCATTATCTATTGTCTTAGGTAACCCTATAACGGATATTTTTGCTCCTCTTTTAGTTATTTCTTCATATATTTGATGAGCACCTTTCAAAGTGCCATCACCACCAATTGCAAATAAAATATTTATATTGTGTTTTTCTAAAAAATCTACAATTTCTGATTTAGGCTGGCTACCTCTTGATGACGCGAGAATTGTTCCGCCTTTTGTATGTAAATCATCAACAACATCCGGAGTAAGTTTTATAGGTTCATATCCATATTTTTCAATAAAACCACGATAGCCATATCGTATTCCATAGATTTCAGTAACTCCATAATTGTAATAGAGCCCCATTGTAATATCACGAATAACATTATTAAGTCCTGGACATAATCCTCCGCATGATACAATAGCTGCTTTTGTTTTCTTAGGATCAAAAAAAATTTTTCTTCTGGGACCAGCTACTTCAACACTTTTAGGCATTGTCCCTTCATAAAAATGACGGGCTATATTAAATTCCTGAATATTGTAAATTATTTTGAACTCATCATGGTAAAATGTAACACCTGATAAAGGAGACTCTATTTTACACTCCCCTAATGTTTTTATGTTAGTATCAATTGTTTCATCCAGGATATAATATTCTAAATTTTTGTCTAATATCCCCACTATTGTTCTTTTTCCTCTTTTACTTCTTTTTCTTTTTTTAATAGCTTATATTCGATATTTTTTAACTGTTCCGAAATATTCTGTAATCTTCCCATTGTTATATTTTTAAAAAGCAAGTAGAATAAACCAATAACAATTGCCAGTATTAATGGTAAAAAATATAAAGAATAGGGATAATAAGGAACTCTATCTGAAAAATCTTTCTTTTTGTCAATAAAAAACATAGTAACCTCCCTTTTTATATTAAAATAAAAATCTTTATAAAAAATGTCAAGATTATAATTTATTATTTTGGAGTTTTTCAAATTTTTAAATGTATATTGCTTTTAAAATTTAAGTATTTTGTTGTTAGTTTTTGTAATATAAATATACTGAAAATTGTAGTTGATTTTTACATTTTTTTTTATTAGAATTTTAGATATGAAAGTATTGCAGTTTATAAAAAGATATTATTTGGAAATTCTATTATTTTTTGTCGCTTTTTTAGCTGGCATAGTAGTATCTGCTTTAGTGGAATTTAATAGAGAAATTCCGGATATTCATCAATTAGAGCATATAGAGCAGGGAAGAATCACAAAGGTTTTTACATCAGATAGTATATTGATTAAACAATTTTATTTACAAAAAAGAGAGATTGCTAATTTTTTTGAAATACCGGATAATTTGAAAAATGCTGTAATTGCAATTGAAGACCAGAGATTTTATAAACATTGGGGAATAGATTTAATAAGACTTGTTAAGGCTATAATGGTAGATATAATAAAGTTAAAAAAAGCTCAAGGTGCAAGTACAATTACGCAGCAGCTTGCAAGGAATTTATATTTATCACAGAAAAAAACAATTTCAAGAAAAATAAAAGAAATGTTAACAGCAATAAAGATAGAAAAAATTTACTCTAAAGATGAAATTTTAACATTGTATTTAAATCATATATATTTAGGTCCAGGAATATATGGGGTAAAATCAGCTGCTAAATATTATTTTAATAAAGAGCTTCAAGATCTTACTCTGGCAGAATGTGCATTTCTTGCAGGAATTATTCAATCACCAGGATATTACAATCCAAATAGATATGCAAAGCGGGCATTCTGGAGAAGAAATTTAGTTTTATATTATATGTATAATTTAGGTTTTATTGATAAAAATACTTATATCTTGGCTAAAAAAGAACCATTACCTGTTTTGAAGAAAGAGGAAGAAGAAAAAGTTGGAGAATATTATGTTGAATATATAAGGCAATATATTTTAAATAACTATGGATATGATTATTTATATAAGGGGGGGCTTTCAATATATCTTGGTATGAATTATAATATTCAAAAGACATTTGAATATTATACCATTTTAAATTTGAATAAAAAGCAGAAAGAGAAAATTACACCAGATTTAGATTTATCGAATTATAATACTGATTCATTATTAAATCTACCTGATTCTTTAAAGGAAAAGATATTGCAGGCTGCAGGTATAATAATTGATCTGAGGACAGGTTATGTTGTAGCTATGGTAGGTGGACGAGATTTTGGGTTTAATAGTTTTAATAGGGCAATACAGGCAAAGAGGCAGCCTGGTTCTGCTTTTAAACCATTTTTATATGCAGCAGCACTTGATAATGGTTATACTCCAGCAAGTTTGATATTGGATCAGCCTATTGCCGTGCAGGTGAGCAATGATGAATTGTGGGTGCCTAATAATGATGACAAGAGAGTAGGAGGTTTTATTACCTTAAGGGAAGCATTAAAACTTTCAAAAAATTTAGTTTCTATTCGATTAATTGGTAAAATCAAACCTACAACTGTTGTTTTTTATGCTCATCAGCTTGGTATAAAAAGTCATCTTAATCCTTATACTTCACTTGCAATAGGAACTTCAGAGCTTTCCCTTGCAGAAATTACTGCTGCTTATACTCCTTTTGCAACAAATGGATATTATGTTAAACCTAAGTATATTATAAAGATTATTGATAGGGATGGGACAGTATTAGAGGATAATTCTTATCTTGATAAAAAATTAGTTTTACAACCGGGGATTGCTTTTATTATGTCAAGTATGATGAAATCAGTTATAAATTCTGGTACTGCATGGCGAGCAAGAGCAATGGGACTTAAATATCCGGCTGTGGCAGGTAAAACAGGTACTACAGATGATTACACAGATGCATGGTTTATTGGTTTTTCTCCTTATTATGTTTGTGGTGTTTGGGTTGGACTTGATAATCATAAATCTATGGGGCACGGTGCAAGTGGAGCGAGAATGGCTTTGCCTATTTGGACTGATATTATGAAATATTTACATAAGGATTTACCTCAGATTGATTTTATACAACCTGCAGATGTAGTAAAAAAAGAGGTATGCTCAAAGTCTCATTTATTAGCAAGACCCACCTGTCCTCAAACTTATAAAGAATATTTTTTAAAAGATAATCTTCCCCCCCCATGTAATATTCATGGTAATTTTAAAAAAGATGAATCTGAAAATATAAACGATTTTGATATAGAAGATTAATAAATTATTTTAAATTTGATGTTATTTTTTTGTATTCTTTAATAGCTTTTTCCCAGAATTTCACTTTTTCTTTTTCTCTTTGTAGATCTATCATCAGTTGAATTACTAATTCATTTAGTTCCATTATTATTTTTTCATAATCCATATTCATTTCTTTAAGTTTAGTATTTAAAGCATGTAAATCGTGACTTTCTGTTGATTCTGTTTTTTTATTAAGTAATAAAAATTCATTTTTAATATAAGGATCTGTTATTATTTTTTCTATAAAAATAAATAAATCTTTTATATTTCTCAGTGGTTCTATTATACCATATCCATTATTTTCTTTTGCATTGGAAATAATTGATTCGTTTATTTCACTTGTTGAAATATAGTATAAAGGAATATCTAATCCATTTTCTTTGAGAAACTTACCTATATAATAATCTGGCATATCTGATAATTCTATATCGGCAAATATAATATCAATTTTTATTTTATTCACTATGTCTTTTATATCATTTATATCGTTTACTATATATATATTGCCTATATAGTTTGTTAATTTTTTTAAGGCTAAAATTAAAATTTTTCTTATAGATTGATAATTTTCTACTATTAAGATATTTTTTTTCATTTTTACTTTCTCCTTAAAAGAAAGGTTTTTTGACTTATATTGTTATTATAATCGGATACCTTTACAGTAATACTATTCTTTTTTTTAATTTTATATTTTGATAGATTTATTAATAATGTTTTTCGAGGTCCATCGTATTCTGGGATAACAAAATTATTGTTTAAAGTAACGTTTATTTTTTTATAATTAATTCCACTTCCTATATCGGACAGTTTAATTTTTAATATTTTATTTTTGTGTATGGATTTTCTGAAATTGATAGGCGTAATTTCAGGAGGTATAGTATCCGCTAAAATTGCTATATACCCACCTTTTTTTATATTACATTTTAATTGATTATTCTTTAAAGTAGATGGTATATAGGAGGTTATGTTGTTATTAATATAATAGAAACCACACTTGTTATTTATTTGATTTGATGTATAGAGTAGCATTATAGGGGTTTTACAGAATCTATAAAATGGTTTAATTGAATAAGTGCTGCTAACTTGTTTTAAATTATCAGTTTGAATTTTGTTATTTATAGTATCGATAAAAATTATACTTTCTTTTATTAGGTCATTTTTTGAAATTTTAATATACAGTAAACTGTCTAAATAAGTATATATTGTTTCGTCTCCAGGCTCTGCTTTTATAATATATGAATAGAATTGATAATTATTAAATATAAATAAATTGTTTTGCATTAATTTCGAGAATAGAAAATAGTCTATATTAAATTCTATAGTATTTAAATTTATAATATCTCCGTATGTTTGTGATAATTTATTAATTTGTAATATGTTATGGGTTATCGGGGAACTGGATGTTATGGTTAATTTTATAAAATCATCAAAAAATTTTGTTGTAATTTTGTAAGATGGGGTGGTTATATCTGTTTTAAATTTTTTAATGACATCTACATTAAATTGGTATTTTTTTACAATAAAATTTTTATATTTGAAATTAAAAATAATTATTCTTTGTCCAGTGTAGATAAATGTTTCATTTAATATGCAATGTTTATTATTAAAATTAGTTATATTTTTATATTTTTTTGTTATTGGGTTATAGCTTAATATTTCAAGGGAAAGGTTTTCATAATTGTTTGATATTGAATAAAAAATAGTATCATTATTTATGTGATTTATTTTTACTTTTATATTGTGAAAGTTTTCTACAGGAATTAATGTAATAGAGTATGAATTTTTGTTATTATAGAAATCTTTTACAATAAGTTTTAAATTAGCAGGTTCGTATAGATATTTAGAGTTGATTATACCATGTTTTGAATTAAAATCGTAAAATAATTGATAAATTTTATTATCTACTGGATTTAAAATATTTTCAAAATCTACCTTATAATTTTCTGAAAAATCTATAATATCAAATGATTTTTTATAAATAGTATCATTATTTATTAAGAGATATTTCGCATATATGTTATTTTTATTAGTTTTTTTAGAAGGAAAGTCATAGATTAAGGCTTTTATTCCTATTTTTCCATAAAAAAATATAGTATCATTTTTTAATTCGTTGTTTTTTAGCAGTAAAGGATTTGTTTGAAAATTGATTTTTGTATCGGCGGAGAGTGGAGATATCAGTATTTTTTTTATTATAGGGGGATTATTATCATTAAAGAATTTATTAAAGCCTTCATTTAACGGATTTATTGGTTGATTTTTTGAATTTCTTATTTCAAAATGTAAATGAGGATGTATGGTTCCGCTTCTTCCAGAATATGCTATAATATCTCCTTTTTTTACAGGGAATTGATTTTTTTTGAAATATAAATCTATTGCAAAAGTTTTATTTTTGATTTGAAGTTTAAAAATATAATTTTCTAATTTTTTGTTAAATTTGTTACAGTGAGCATATACAGCAGTTTGTCCATTTTGTAATTTTTGATATACAACTTTACCATATCCAAAAGGAGAAACTTTTATTCTTGCTATATAGCCATCATCGATTGCATATATTGGAATATTCATTCTTCCATAGGTTTTGAGGTCAAGTCCGGCATGATAATGACCATTTCTAAATTCTCCAAATGTAGCAGCAAGTCCTGGCTTGATTTTTAGAGGATAGTTAAATGAATATACTACTTGAATCCACACAAAGAAAATAATAAAACTAATAATAATTTTCATATTTTTATATAAAAAATTTTTTGGATATAAGTCAAATATTTTTTTTTCTTTACAAATGTTTTTTTTTAGATACATTAATATAAAAAGGAGGTGATTGGATGTTTAAAAAGTTGTTTTTATTGTTTTCTTTATTTGTTCTATTTAGTTGTAGTGGTAAGAAGGAGGATTATGTTAAAGCTCCATTAATTCCAATGGAAGATTTTTTTAAAAATCCCCAGAAAGTATCTTTTCGACTTTCTCCTGATGGTCAATATATTGCATTTATGAAACCATGGAAGAGAAGGTTGAATATTTTTATTCAAAAAATTGGAGATACAACTGAAACCAGAATTACATCTTCAGAAAATAGAGATATTGGTGGATATTTTTGGGTGAATAATGAAAGAATAGCATTTATAAAAGATAAAGGAGGAGATGAGAATTTTCATTTATTTGCAGTGAATATTGATGGTTCTAATTTTAAAGAGTTAACTCCTTTTGAAAATGTTAGAGTTCAGTTGATAGATGATTTGAAAAACAATGATAAAGAGATTTTGATTGGGATGAATAAGAGAGACCCAAGAATTTTTGATGTATATAGAATTAATGTTTACACTGGTAAGATGAAGATGATAGCTCAGAATCCGGGTAATATAACAGGATGGTTAACTGACCATGACGGCAAATTAAGAATAGGGGTTGCATCAGATGGCGTAAATACTGTTATTTATTATAGAGATAATGAAAAACAAGATTTTAAACCTGTTGTTAAAACAGATTTTAGAGAAAGCATTGATCCTTTGATGTTTACTTTTGATAATAAGTATGTATATGTAGCTTCAAATATTGGTCGAGATAAAAAAGCAATATATAAATATGATTTAAAAAATAATAAGCAATTGGATTTGGTTTATGAAAATGATGAGGTTGATGTTAGTAGTTTAATTTCTTCTGATAAGAAAAAGAAAATTTTAGGAGTTGTTTATGTAACTGATAAGACTCATTATTACTTTTTAGATGAAGAGAGAAAGAAATTTCAGGAAGATTTAGAGAAGAGATTACCAGGATATGAAGTTGCTGTAACTAATTCTAACCGAGACGAAGATAAGTTTTTAATTAGAACTTATAGTGATAAATCGAGAGGAGCATATTATTATTATGATACAAAGACTGGGGAGTTTAAAAAATTAGTTGATGTAAGTCCATGGTTAAAAGAAGAATATATGGCTGATATGAAACCAATTCAGTATAAATCAAGAGATGGATTGGTTATACATGGTTATTTAACAATCCCAAAGGTGGAAAAAGCTGAAAATTTACCAGTTATTGTCAATCCTCACGGTGGTCCATGGGCAAGAAATTATTGGGGATTTAATCCAGAAGTTCAATTTTTAGCTAATAGAGGTTATGTTGTTTTACAAATGAATTTTAGAGGCTCAGTGGGGTATGGTAGAAAGTTTTGGGAAGCAGGATTTAAACAATGGGGAAAAGCAATGCAAGATGATATTACTGATGGTGTCAAATGGCTGATATCTCAAGGTATTGCTGATCCTAAGAGGATTGGAATATATGGAGGCTCATATGGTGGTTATGCTACATTAGCAGGTCTTACATTTACTCCTGATTTATATGCTTGTGGCGTGGACTATGTCGGACCATCTAATTTATTTACTTTGATAAATTCTTTGCCGCCATATTGGGAACCTTTGAGACAGATGTTTTATGAAATGATAGGTGATCCTAAGAAAGATAGTGTTTTATTATGGGAAATTTCTCCTGTTTTTCATGCTGATAAAATCAAAGCTCCTTTGTTAGTTGCTCAGGGTGCTAATGATCCAAGAGTTAAAAAAGCAGAATCTGATCAAATTGTTAATGCCTTGAAAAAAAGAGGAATTGATGTTATTTATATGGTTAAAGATAATGAAGGACATGGTTTTAGAAATGAAGAAAATAGATTTGATTTCTATAGAGCTATGGAAAAATTTTTAGCAAAGCATCTGGGTGGTAGAGTAGAGAAAACTAAAGAATAATAATTTTGAAGTTATAAAAAATGTAGGGTATCTGGTATCTCCAGGTACCCTTTTTTATTATATAGGAGTATTTCTTAAATTTTTAATATAGAATAATGTATATTTTTATTATTGACTATATTATAATTTTGTTTTAATATGGTATAAAATTATAATTTGGGTGGTAAAATTATGTTTGAAATAAATGGAAATACTAAAATATGTGGATTATTAGGTTACCCTATAAGTCATACAAAATCACCACAATTGCATAATAAATGGATTAGGCAGTATAATAAAAATGGAGTATATATTCCTTTTCAGATGTGCCATCTTGATAAAAGTTTTTTTGACTTTTTGAGATTCAATGATAATATTTTAGGTTTGAATGTGACAATTCCTTATAAACAGGAAGTTATAGAGTTTTTAGATGATATTTCTGAAGAAGTAAATTATATAAAGGCGGTAAATACAATTTTAAAAAAAGAGGGGAAGTTAATAGGTTATAATACAGATTATAAGGGATTTGTAAAACCTTTATTTGATTTAGGTTTTAAGAGTGGAAATATTTTATTGATAGGAGCAGGCGGGGCATCCTATGCAGTTTATTATAGCTTAATTAATTTTTTAAAAATAGAGCATCTTTTTTTGATAAATAGAACCAGAGAAAAGGCGGAAATATTAGCGTCTTCTTTTAACTTCGGAAATGTTTCTATAATTGATAAAATTTCTCAAGATTTATTAAATAGTTGTAGTTTGATTATTAATACAACTTCTCTTGGAATGGGGAAATTAGCAGATAAAATGCCGTTTGATTTATTTGGCTGTGAGAATTTATGTTTTACTGATAAACAAATAGTTTATGATCTTATTTATAATCCAGCAGAAACATTATTATTGAAAAAAGCAAAACAAGATGGGGCGAAGGTTATTAATGGGATGCCTATGTTAATAGAGCAAGCTAAATATTCATTTGAAATTTGGTTTGGGGTATATCCCGATGAATAAAGAATATAAAATTAAAAAAATATATGATATATATCTTGAATTGACTAACATTTGTAATTTTAATTGTAAATTTTGCCCTTATGGACAGATGAAAAGAAAAAAAGGAATAATGGAAAAAAATTTTGCTTTTGATATAATTGAGCAAATAAAAGAATATGATATTTCAAAGAGAATTGCTTTATTTTTAATGGGGGAGCCGTTTTTAGTAAAATATATTTTTGAAGTTATAGAAAAGATTCATCAATCAGGACTTCAGGGTATTATTCATACTAATGCATCTCTTTTTAATGATGATTTAATAGAGAAGATATTGGATTCTGACTTGTATGAATTAGATATAAGCTTGCAGACATTTGGAAGTAAAGCTTTTTATGAAAAGACAGATGGAAAATACGATTATAAAGAGTATATGAAAAATATTTTGAGGTTTATAAAAAGACATTATGAAAAAAAATCAAAAATTAATGTTAAAATTCATTTTTTTGCAAGTTCAATATATCAATATTTTATAGGTGCAGAGCTTAAAAAATTTATAAAAGGAGATTTTAAGGAAGTATATTTATTTTTTGAAAATTGGATTAGAAATAATGTTATTGATGATAGAATGCAAATTAAAGATTTTGAATTATCTAAGTATAAGGAGTATGATATTTTGTTATTGCCGAATATTCACCTTGTCTCAAGGAAGGTGACAACATTTGGCGGTAATATTGGTAATAAGAAAAAATATAAAGCAGTATTTGGAAGCTGCAATGCTTTAGTTAATCAAATAGGAATTTTGTGGAATGGAATAGTTGTTCCTTGTTGTAATGATTATGATGGGAAAATAGTTCTTGGAGATTTACATAAAGATAAATTGATCGATATTATAAATTCTGAAATTGCTATAAAACTTTATGATGGATTTAAAAAAGGAATAGTCTGGCATCCTGTTTGTAAGCAGTGTCGCGGTGGCAGTAATATTTGGTATTGGTTATTTAAGCAGAGTGCCAGTTTTATTGGAAGATATAAAAATATAGGTCTGAAAAAAGATAAGTTTTAGTTATTTTATATAAAAATAAGAGCTACGAATAAGATGCATGGCATCAATAAACAAAGTTTATTTTTTTAATTTGATATAAATATTCGTTTGAAAATAATAGTGTGATATTTTCTATCTGATGGGGTAATTTTAGCTTTTTTTATTGCTTGACAAAAAAATATTTATTTATTATTTTCTGATAAACATTATTTAGTATTGGGAATTTAGTATTTATGCTTAAACGTTTATTCGTAAAAAATTTTACTATTATAGATGAGATAGAAGTTTTATTTTTTGATAAATTTAATGTAATTACAGGAGAAACAGGAGCAGGTAAATCTATTTTAATAAATGCCATTAATCTTATTCTGGGGGCAAAGGCAGAGACTGCTTTGATTAAAAAAGGTAAAGAATTTGCATTAATAGAGGCAGACTTTGTAATAAATTCCCACGAGATATTGGATTTATTAAAAGATGAAGAAGTGATTATTGATGGTAATGAGATTACTATAACACGTCAGATTAATAGAACAAGCAAAAATAGAATTTTTTTAAATGAGCAACCAATTTCAATAGGTTTTCTCAAAAAATTAGGAGATTTATTAATTGATATACATGGCCAACATGAGCATCAAAGTTTATTGAATGAAAGAATGCATATAGTTTTTTTTGATAAATTAGGTGATTATAAAGAATTACTTGATGAATTTAACCAAAATTATTTGGCTTATATTAAATTACGGGAAGAGTATCTAAATTTGAAGCGAGATGGTGAATATAAAGAAAAAAGAATCAGAGAATTAAAAGAACAGCTTAAGGAGTTGAATGAATTTAACCCGGTTATTGATGAAGATAAAGAAATATTGAATGAAATTAAAATATTATCTAA